>WBZV01000458.1_pt1 | contig 24245 bp, 19 predicted proteins | sample 5204221 | NCBI WGS metagenome assembly WBZV01 (sample SAMN12344360, study PRJNA552823) | activated sludge metagenome | biome: Activated sludge suspended growth; feature: Nitrification reactor; material: Wastewater; isolation source: activated sludge from nitrification reactor of wastewater...
CGGCGTTCGATCCCTCCAGGAAGGCCTTTCGTGCGGCCTCCTCGATCACAGACTGGTATTGCGGGTATTGCGCACCCACCGCCTCCGCGCCCGCGTAGGACTTCTGCAACTGGGTCTGGATCTCGTCATTGACGAGGTTGCTCTGCGGGGAGGACGCGACCGCTGAGGCAATCGCAGCACCGTAACCCACAGTGAGCAGAACGCCGAGGATGGACTGCATCACCGCACCGCCGAGGTCGCGCTGGAGGTCGGCGGTGCCCGACGCCATCCCCGCTCGATGGACCGGGACCGACGCTGTCAAGGAGTGGGATGCCGGCGTCCCGGCGAACCCCACGCCGAGCCCGACGAAGATGTAGGCCAGCGCGATCGCCCAGTACGGAGTGGACACATCCCACAACACGAGCATCACCGCGAAGCCGACCAGGAAGAACAGGTAGCCGAGCAGCAAGGTCGCACGAGACCCACGCGCCACCACCATCTTGGCGCTCAGTGCCGCGACCGCGACCATGGCGATCGACATCGGGATCACCGAGACCCCCGACTCCAGCGGGTCGTATCCCAGGACGTTCTGCAGGAACTGCTGGCCGATGTACATCGTTCCCATCAGCGTTCCGAAGACGATGATGCCGGCCACCGCCGCCACCCAGAAGATCCGGCGGCGGGCCACGGTGAGGTCGAACAAGGGGTTCTCGACCCGTTGCTGCCGACGCACGAAGAAGGCGCCGGCGATCAACGCCACCGCCGCACACGCCAGACCGATCCCCCAGCCCCCGGGTACGGCGGCGAAGTTGATGGCCAACACGAGACTGGCGATGAGAACCATGGACAGCAGCCCACCCTGATGGTCCACGGGCTCGGTGGTCTCGTTCACATGGGCAGGGATCAGCACCCACGCCAGCGCGAAGGCGATGGCCGCCAACGGCACGGTGACCAGGAATACCGACCCCCACCAGAAGTGCTCCAGCAGCCAGCCCGAGGTCAGCGGGCCGATCACCATGACGCCACTGCCGATGGCCGACCATCGTGCGATCGCCTTTGTGCGCGCGGGGCCGTCGGCCCACAAAGCGGTGATCAGCGCAAGGGTGGTGGGATACGCCATGCCGGCGCACACCCCGCCGAGGATCCGGGCGATCACCAGCACGAGTTCATCCCATGCGAAGGCGGCCAGCAGCGCAGCCGGGATCGACAGCGCCGTGCCGATCAGCAGCAGGAGTTTGCGCCCCGAATGGTCACCCACCGCACCGAGATAGAGCACCGAGGCCGCGAGCCCAAGGGAGAAGCCCACCGCGATGAGGTTGAGGGCGGACTGATCGGCATCGAAGTACCGTCCGATCGACGGAAGGGCGACATTGGCCACCGACAGGTTCAGGTTGGCGACCCCGGCGACCACGATCAAGGTCGCCAGGACGACTCCCGCACGTGCCGGTTGAGGGGGCGCTTGGCTCACCCCCTCACGATGTCAAATCAGCCGCCGGACTTCGCATCGGCGAGCACCTCGGCCAGCCACAGGTCGACGAGCCAGTCGGAGTCCAGCGCCGACCCCTTGCGGTCGGCACGGATCCCGGCGGGCCCACCCTCGATGGTCACCTTGTGCCACCGGGAATCGCTGGGGACCCGTGTGAGCGCCTGGTTCACCCACCCCGGCACCGGCCCGTCGGCACTGACCCGACCACCGGAACCGGTGAGCCGGAAGGGCTCCGTGGGCGCCTGCACGAGCACTGCCGTGCTGCCCGAGTACGCCTCCATCACCACGTGCCGCCCGTACCGCTCCCCCTCCATCACGGTCGGCCCGACCACATGGTGGCCGATCCCATCTGTGCCGATGCGCGGCAACAGGATGGACTTCGGTGTCGCGGAGATGCGTAGGCCCAGCCCCGAGTTGTAGTCATCGGTCGCCTCCCGCGCCCGGCGCATGTTGAACGGCAGCATCAGCGCCATCACCAACACCATGGCCAGGCCCGGCAGCGCCGCGATCGGGATCCCGATCCCGGTCTCCCCGAACGGCTGCCACACGCCGGTCACCGTTCCGGAGATGTACAGGTATCCACCCAACGGCAGCAGGATCGCGATCAGCGCGGTGGGGATGAACAGCCCGATCGACTGCTTGTGTGCGCGCTTCGCGCCGGAGCGCGCCCGCTCCCCATCCGCGCCCGGCAGCGTGAGGGCGGCCTGCATACCCTGCGGCGTCTGCGGCAATTCACCAGCAGGCGTGGCTTCGACCTCAGGCGTGGGGTTGGTCCGCAGGAGCGCGATGCCCTGCATGAGCAGGATGCCCATCAGGTAGATACCCACCGCGGCGCCGAACAGGAGGTACGGAGGATCGTCGCCGGGTTTGGTGCTGATGCCCACCCGCACGACCAGGAACACGATGGCGACCAGGCCGCCGACCACCCACAGGCGGTACAAAAGGGACTCTTTCCAGATCACTGACCAGAGTGTGCCAGCCCGACCGGGTTCCAGGCAAAGATCACTTCAGACCCGAGTAGAGCAGCAGCACCGCGAAGAAGAAGGCGATGCCCGCATTGATCTGGTGCTCGTAGGTGGTGGTCACACGGTTCATCCGCGCCAACACCGGGTCTGCGCGTTTACCCATCAACGTGGCGGCGAGCACCGGCAGCACGACCGGCAACATCGTGAACACGTAGACGATGGCGAGCAGGAAGAACTGCTGGTCGGGTGGAAGTCCTGCGGTGACCGTGATGTGGGTGGCCGCCAGCACCAGGACCAGTGATGAGGCGTTGCCCGCCATCGCACCCGCCCCCACGCCGAAGAACAGGCGCGGTTTGGCCTCCTGCACCCGCTCCGAGCGCGGTTTCGGCGGGTCGTGACGGTGGCGCAGCGAACGTAGACCCAACAGGATCAGCAACACCGCCGCCCCGATCTTCACTCCCCTCTCCACCACATCCTGGTGCGAACTGGCGATGTCGATCCCCTTCGCGACCGTCGCGAGGACGACCATGAAGCCCAGGAGGACCACAGCGCAGCCGGCAGCCATGGCCCAGGCCCGTCGCTTCTGGTCACGCACACCCGCGAGGATGAGCAGCTGCAAGGTCAGCAGCGTGGGACTCACCGCCGCGCCGAGCGCGAGCGGCAGGACGATCGCGAGCGTCTTCCCCACGAGCGTCAGGCTAGGGGGCCAGGTGGCCGGGTTACCAGCCTTCGGTACCGGGGGCGCCCTTGTACGGCCCGGCGATGCGGGACGTGGGCCAGTCCCCGTAGAAACTGCTGGGCAACGGCGTCACCGCCTCACCGGCCACCTCGCACAGGTCCACCCGCTGCGGATAGAAGCAGACCGCATTGACAAGGTCCTCGTAGCCAGGCGATGGACGGGGGTACCACCAACAGACCTGCGGCACCACCGGTCCGCCGGGCAGGCGAAGGTCGGCGTAGCTGGCCACGCCCTTGTATTCGCACACCGTGCGCAGGCTGACCTCATGCAGATGCGACCAGTCCACGTCCCCGGCCGGGATGTAATACGCCGGCGCGTGGGCGGTTTCCAGGACCCGCACCGTCCGCTTGCTCTCTGCAATCACGTGCCCCGCGTGCACGACGCGGACCAACTCGTCGCTGGGCACCACCGCCGGCGGGCGTGGGTAATCCCAGACGGACTCCTGTCCTGGCCCGACCGGTTCACGTTTCGGTGTGCGTCCCCACATGGGTTACAGCGTGCAACCGCGCACGCCGCCGCGCAATTCGGCTCGCCATGCCGATCTGCCCGGACGCGGGACAATGACGTCATGGTCACGGTGGTCTTCGACGGGTACTGCACCTTGTGCAACCACACGGTGACGTTCCTGCAGCGCCACGCGGTTCCGGGCGCTCTTGCGTACGTGGCGAACCCGGCAGCCGATCAGACCAGCGTGATCGTGATCGATGGCGGACGCGAGTACACGAAGTCCGATGCCGTGCTGCACCTGCTCGGATACCTGCGCCAGCCCTGGCCGGCGCTGCGCGTCCTACGGATCGTCCCGCGCGGGATCCGCGACCGCGTGTACGACGTCGTGGCCGCCAACCGCTATCGCTGGTTCGGGCGCACGGAATACGCGTGTGCGCTGCGTGACACCACGGACCGGTTATCACGAAGACGGGGAGGCTGTGTTCACGGGGCTGGTGGCTCCAATGTTCCCGGCTGAGGTGGTTCGCCGCCGTCGGCTGACCTCCGCGTGTTCTGCTGTCGCTGCCGCTCCTCGACGACCACCTGCTGTCCCGGCTGGAACAACTCAGCCATGGGCCCGAAGGCCGCTGCCGAGGCCGAACCTGAGGTCGGCTTGCGCTTGCGGTAGTAGATCCAGCCGCGCCGCTCGGCAGCCAGGAGCACCCGGTCCATGACCAGCGCCACCACCACAGCGAGCGCGACCCACTTCACGGTTCCAGGCTAGCCACCTGCGCGGCGAGGTCGGCCAGTGCCGCTGCGGCATCGCTGAACGCGCGCTCCCCCGCGACGTCCAGCAGGGAGTAGGCCGGCACCGGGGAGTCTGGCAGGTCCACCTGCCCCGCGAGTACGACTACCCGCGTGGCGACCTCGCGCACCCCGGACACGACCTTGCCGTGCAAGGACTGCCAATCGAACTTGCCCTCCCCGGTGATGACCACGTCGGCGGCCGTACACGCGGAGCGGAGCCCCACGGCCTGCGCTACGAGCTCGATGCCCGACACCCGCTGCCCCCCGAGCAGCATCAGTCCGAATCCCAGGCCGCCCGCGGCGCCTGCACCGGGGGACTCAGCGAGGTCGGGTGCTTGCGCCGCCCAGGCGGTCATCCGCTCCTCGAGTGCGGGCAGATCCTCGGGCGAGGCACCCTTCTGCGGGGCGAAGCCGTAGGTCGCACCGTGCGGCCCGAGCAAGGGGCTGTCCACATCCGTGGCGAGCAGCAGCCCCGGCACCTGCCGTCCACCCAACGCCTCAACGGCCCCCCGCCCGCCATCGTTGGTGCCTGACCCCCCGAGCCCGACGACGATGTGCGAGCACCTCCGGGCCGCATCGATCAGTTGCCCGACACCAGCACTCGAGGTCACCGAGGGGTTCCGCTCCCCGGGCGACAGCAACGCCAGCCCATTGGCCTGTGCGGCTTCGATGTACGCGGTGTCGCCCACCTGCAGCCACTGCGCAGCGACCGGCCTGCCCAGGGGGTCGGCCACCGTCACGTCGTGCACAGCGCCCCCCAGGTTCGCTTGCAGGACCTCCACGAACCCGGGCCCACCGTCGGCCAACGGGATCAGCCGCACCTCGTCGGCGGGACGCACCCGCAGCCAGCCTTCGGCGATGGCCGCAGCGGCCTCAACCGCGCTCAGGGTTCCGGCGAACTTGTCCGGGCAGACGACGACACGCACACAGAGCAGTGTGTCAGGCGGACAGCGCCTTCTCGATCGCGTCGCTCATCGCCGACGGCTCGACCTGTGTGCCGAAACGCTCAGCCAGCTCGCCGTCGCGGCCGATCACGAACTTGGTGAAGTTCCACTGGATGTCCTCGCCGGCCGTCAGCCAGGTGAACAGCGGCTCGGCGTCGTCGCCCTTGACGTCGACCTTGGCCATCATCGGGAACGTCACGCCGTAGTTCACCTGGCAGAACTGCGCGATCTCCTCATTCGTCCCCGGGTCTTGGTTCCCGAACTGGTTGCAGGGGAACCCGATGACCGTGACACCGCGGTCCTTGTACTGCTGGTACAGGGACTCGAGACCGGCGAACTGCGGCGTGAATCCGCACTTGCTCGCAGTGTTCACGATCACCAGGACCTGACCCCGGTGATCACCGAGGTCCACCTGGGAACCGTCGCCGACCTGAACCTTGAAGTCGTAGATGCTCATGGCCTTCAGTCTCGGGGCAAGCGGGTCACACCGCCACCGGGGCTAGTTGAAGGCCACCACACCCTGGCAACTCGACGCAGCCTTGTTCATCTCCTTGACGACGTCGTTCATGACCTTCTCCGGCGAGTCGGCGTTGTAGATGACCTCCATGCCGGTGGCCAGCACCTGCGCACACTTGGTCGCAAGTTCGGTCTTCGCCTCCTGGGCGGCGAGCTCATCTTTCAGCGTCGCGTTCTTCGACGCCGCCTCCTTGGCAGCCTGGTTGTACTGCTGCTGCAGATTCTTGAGCTTGCCGGCCTCGTTCTTGAGGTCCTTGCCCTCGGTCTTGAGCTTCGCGACGACCTCCTTGTGGGCCTCCTTCGCCTTCGCGAGTTCGGCCTGGAGTTCTTCCTCCTGCTTGGTGTCGGCGTCAATCTGCGCCTGGAGTTGCGCCGCTTGCGCGGCGCTGTCCTGCGCGGCGGTGTCGGCGTTGCTCTTCTGCATGAAACCCCACGCGAGCGCACCCGCGGCGAGCAGCGCGCAGACACCGGTGGCGACCTTCCAGCCGACCCCACTGCCACCACCGCCGGAGGCTGGCGGTTCATCGGTGGGCGGCATCCCGGGCGGGGGGCCCTGCGGTGGCTGACCGAACTGTCCAGGAGGGCCCGCCGGCGGCTGTGCGCCGGGAGGAGGCCCGAAGCCTTGCGGCGGCATACCTTGCGGCGGGGGGCCCTGCGGCGGCATACCCTGCGGCGGGGGACCCTGCGGCGGGGGACCTTGCGGCGGTGGACCCTGCGGCGGCATCCCGGGCGGTGGACCTTGCGGCGGCGGGCCTTGCGGCGGCATGGCGGCACCAGGGGGCGGCGCAAATCCACCCGGCGGCGGACCGGCCGGGGGTTGCTGCGGCCCGGGCGCCCCCGGGAACTCGGGTTCTGGTGCGCCGGGGAACTCCGGTTCGCCGTATTCGTTCGACATGAGGGCCCTCCCATTGAGTCGTCCTCAAACTACTGCTCCGCCGTCGCAAGTGGTGGCGTGACACGGCGTAGCCTCATGAACGTGAAAGCGATCGTGGTCGATTCCCCCGGCGGGCCTGAGACCCTGCAGTTACGCAGCGTGGCCGCCCCTGCGCCCGGACCTGGCGAGGTGCTGCTCGAGGTGACCGCGGCCGGGGTGAACCGCGCCGATCTGCTGCAGCGTCAGGGCTTCTACCCGCCACCACCGGGCGCCAGCGACATCCTCGGTCTGGAGGTGTCGGGGACCTTCGACGGGGAACCGGTGTGCGCATTGCTCACCGGCGGTGGCTACGCCGAGCAGGTCGCGGTCCCGCGCGGACAGGTCATGCCGCTGCCACCGGGAGTCGATGTGGTCACGGCGGCGGGGATCCCAGAGGTCGCCTGCACCGTCTACTCCAACCTCGCGATGACCGCCCGACTGCAACCCGGCGAGTGGCTGCTCGTCCACGGCGGCGGATCCGGCATCGGCACCTTCGCCATCCAGTGGGCGCGGGCCATCGGTGCCCATGTCGCGGTCACCGCCGGTAGCGAGGAGAAGCTGCAGCGGTGCGCCGAACTCGGCGCCGAGGTACTGATCAACTACCGCGAGCAGGACTTCGCCGAGGCCTTGCCGCACCCAGCCGACGTGATCCTCGACGTCGTCGGCGCCAAGTACCTCGAGCGCAACGTGCGGGCACTCGCCGACGGTGGTCGCTTGGTGGTGATCGGTCTACAGGGTGGGGTGAAGGCCGACCTGAATCTCGGGGCTCTTCTTTCCAAACGCGGTGCCATCATCGCCACCTCGTTACGCAGCCGCCCCGTCGAGCAGAAAGCCGAGATCTGCGAAGCGGTTGTGCGGGATGTCTGGCCGCTCTACGCCTCCGGGACCATCCGGCCGGTGATCGACCGGGTGCTCCCACTTGCCGACGCCGCCGACGCCCACCGTCTGCTCGCCGACTCCGGCCACTTCGGCAAGGTACTGCTGAAGGTCTGAGCCTTTTGGTGAAGATCTGACATCTCACGTGTCACTTCTTCACCAAAAGGGCGCCGCCGCCCCCTCAACGCCACTGCTGTGCCGTCGCCCGCACCTCGTCCAGATCCGCGAGCCGTCGCATTCCCGCCAGTGGCTGCTTCATCCGGTGGTTGCTCGCCAATGCCGCTTCGTTGCGGGCCAGAAAGTCCCAGTAGCCGGCCGTGAAGGGGCAGGCCCGCTCCCCGGTGCGATCCTGCGGCCGGAAACGACACTGGCCGCAGTAGTCGCTCATGCGCTTGATGTAGGCGCCGCCAGACGTATAGGGCTTGGTCGCCACCATGCCGCCGTCGGCGTGCTGCGACATCCCGATCACATTGCCGAGCATCACCCAGTCGTAGCCGTCGACGAAGACCCGATGGAACCAGTCCGTCAGTTCGGCTGGGTCGTACCCCCGCTGCAGGGCCCACGACCCGAGCACCATCAGCCGCTGGATGTGGTGGGCCCATCCGGTCTGCCGTACCTGCGCCAAAGTCACGTCCACACACCGCGCGTCCGAGCCCCCCAACTCATGCCACCACGACGGCAGCGGCTCATGCGCAGCCAAGTGGTTGCTCGCCCGATAGTCCTCTGGCAACGACCAGTACAGGTGCCACATGTACTCGCGCCATCCGAGGATCTGCCGGATGAAGCCCTCAGCCGCAGCCAGCGGTACCTGCCCCGCGCGGTACCGCGCCTCAGCCGCCTGCACCACCTCGAGCGGATCCAGCAACCCGAGGTTGAGCGGCACGCTCAACAGCGAGTGCGCCATCCACGCGTCAGCGGCCAGCATCGCGTCCTCGTGCGCACCGAAGTCCGGCAACCGGTCGCGCAGGAAGACCTCGAGCGCCGCCAGCGCTTCAGCCCGCGTCACCGCGAAACGCCGCGGCCCATCGTCGCCCACACACTCCACCCCGCCCAGGTCCGTGCGCACCTGGGTATCGATCGGATCCTCGGTCGGCCACCACGGATCCGGAACCCCCAGACTCGTGACCCCGCGCGGCGGCGGCTCACGGTTGTCCGCGTCGAAGTTCCACCGTCCGCCCACCGGTTCGCCGCCATCCATCAATATCCCGGTGCGCACCCGCGCCCGCCGGTAGAAGCGCTCCAACAGCGGCCTCGGGCCTGCCCATTGCGCGAACTCCTCGCCGCTGGTGACAAAGCCCCGCGGCGGGAGGACCTCGACGCCCAACCCGCGCACGAACTCGAGCGCCGCGTGCGAGGTCGGGTGGATCACCTGGACCGGCTCATCCACGTGGGACAGGGCCTCGGCGTAGGTGTCGGCTTGGATGAAGACCGCCCGCTCGCCGAGTTCAGCGGCACGGTGGCGCAGTGCTGAGAGCACGAGGTGCGCCTTGGCCCGGTGAAACCTCCGCCGCCGCAGGACCGCCCGCGATTCGATCAGAAGGACGCGACCGTCCCAGTCGTCGAGGAAGTGCGGCCCGAGTTGATCGGCGAACAGCCAGCGGATCACCTAGGGCACGGACTTGATCGGGATGATCGCCAGCGCACCGAACACGGTGATCACGGCGGTCGCCAGGTACAGCGAGGTGTACCCGCCGAGCACGGTGACCAGCGGCGCGGCCAGCACCGGCGCCAGCACCTGCGGCATGGAGTTGGCGATGTTGATGACGCCGAGGTCCTTCGCGCGGTCGCCGGCGGTGGGCAGGACCTGCGTGATCAGCGCCTGGTCGACCGCGAGGTACCAGCCGTAGCCGATACCGAGGATCAGGGCGGCGATCATGGTCAGGCTCCAGCCGCTCTGATCATCAGGCACGAACGCGAGGATGATTCCGGAGATCGCCATGATGAAACTGGCGATGATCACGAACATCTTGCGCTTGCCCATCCGGTCGGAGATGTACCCGCCGATGACCGCGGTGAGCATCGTGCCGCCGGCGTACAGCGCGAGCAGCACCGTCTGCCGCTGGCCGGCCGCCTCGTCGTCGAAGCCGAGGTGGTCGGTGAGGAAGAACAGCAGGTACAGAGTCGCCATGGCGACACTGAGCGAAACCAGGAACCGCGCCAGCCAGGCCCACCCGAAGTCGGGGTGTTCCTTGGGTGACACCCAGAAGCTGCGGATGAACTCACCAAGGTGGAACGGCGGCTTCTGGTCCTCCGGCAGCTGCGGGTCCTTGAGGATGAACAGGAACGGCAACACACACACCACGAACAGGACCGCGGTGAGGTACGAGCCACCGACCAACGACACCACCACGAACGTCACCAGCCCGACGCCGATCACGGGTCCGAGCGCTTGCGCCAGACCGACCAGACCGGAGGCGACACCACGCTGCCGGACCGGCACTTGGTCGGGGATCGTGGCGGTCAGCCCGGCGTAGGCGGCGTTCACCGCGAACTGCACCGCCAGCCAGGCGATGGTCAGCGACCAGATCGTGTTCATGTTCGGCAGCAGGATCAACCCGACGAAACCCAGCAGCGACCCGCCCAGCATCCACGGCCGCCGGCGTCCCCAGCGCGAGGTGGTGCGGTCGGACAGCGCACCGGCCAGCGGGTTCCCGATGACCGACCCGATCACACCGACACCGGTCACGATCGCCAGCGCGGCTTCCTTGCCGGTGGGCCCGGAGATCTGCTCGGACATTCGAGGCAGAAGGTTCTGCAGGGGCGCGAAGAACGCGACCATGATGCCCAGGTTGGCCAGGGCGAGCCCGGCCATGAACAGGCCCCGGACATTCCGCTCCGGCTCGGCGAGAGCTTCAACTTGTACGTCGGCGGTGTCGCTCATGCCGCACAGACTAGAGGGTCACGCGCCTGGCTGCGCGATGTTCATCATCCAGTCGACGCCGAACTTGTCGGTGCAGGCACCGTAGATGTCGCCCCACATCTGCTTCTCCAGCGGCGTCTCCACGCTGCCACCGACCACGAGGCGGTCCCAGTACTCGCGCAACTGGGCCTCGTCGTCGCCGTGCACGATCATCCGCACGCGTTTGCCCTCTGTGTACTCCATCCCCGGGGGTGTGTCCGAGCCCATCAGCGTCTGGCCGGAGGGCATCACCAGCGACGCGTGCATGATCTGGTCGGCGATCTCGCCTTCCATCCCGAACTCGGCGAACGTGTTCATCAGCAACTCCCCGCCGAACACACTCTGGTAGAACTCCATCGCCTCGCGGGCCTGACCGGTGAACGAGATGTATGAACTGAGCTCCATGTGGCGAGGGTAGGCCTATCCGCCGGGCACCTCAACCCACCGGGATGTCCGCATCCTGGTCGTAGCTGGCGAGGAACTGCGACTGGTAGAGGTCGTAGTAGAAGCCCTGCGCCGCCATCAGTTCGTCGTGGGTGCCCTTCTCCACGATCCGGCCCGCGTCCATGACCAGGATGATGTCCGCATCCCGGATGGTGCTGAGCCTGTGTGCGATCACGAACGAGGTGCGGCCTTCGCGCAGCGTGGCCATGGCCTGCTGGATCAACACCTCGGTGCGGGTGTCCACCGAACTCGTGGCCTCGTCAAGGATCAGGATCGGGCGGTTGGCCAGGAACGCCCGCGCGATGGTGAGCAGCTGCTTCTCGCCGGCTGACAGGTTGGACGCCTCATCGTCGAGTTCGGTGTCGTACCCGTCGGGCATCGTGCGCACGAAGTGGTCGACGCGCGCCGCCTTCGCCGCGGCCATGATCTGTTCCTCGGTGGCACCTTCGGCGCCGTACGCGATGTTGTCGCGGATCGTCCCTGCGAACAGCCAGGTGTCCTGCAGCACCATGCCGAACGCGCGGCGCACGTCGTCACGCGCCATCTGCATCGTCGGCACACCGTCGAGGCGGATCTCGCCGGAGTCGACGTCGTAGAACCGCATCAGCAGGTTGACCAGCGTCGTCTTCCCCGCCCCGGTCGGCCCGACGATCGCGACCGCCTCACCGGGCTGCACCTCGAGGTCGAGGTCCTGGATGAGCGGGGTGTCCTCGACGTACCGGAAGGAGACGTCGCGGAACTCCACATGTCCCTGTGGCCGGTCGAGCGCGGCACCGTCGGCCTCGGGGCTCTGCTCCTCGGCGTCGAGCAGCTCGAAGACCCGCTCCGCCGAGGCGATCCCGGACTGCAGCAGGTTGGTGATCGAGGCCAGTTGCGTGATCGGCATCGTGAATTGCCGGGAGTACTGGATGAACGCCTGCACGTCACCGAGGCTCATCGTTCCTGACGCCACCCGCACCCCGCCGATGACCGCGATCGCCACGTAGTTGAGGTTGGCGACGAACATCATGGCCGGCTGGATGATCCCGGAGATGAACTGCGCGCGGAAGCTCGCCGCGTACATCTGCTCGTTGGCGTCGTCGAACTCCTCGATCGCCTGCCGCCGGTGGCCGAAGACCTTGACCAGGTCGTGGCCGGTGAACATCTCCTCGATGTGCCCGTTGACCTTGCCCGTCCACTTCCACTGCCCCACGAACTGTCCCTGGCTGCGACGGGCGATGAACAAGGTGATGAAGAAGGACAGTGGCACCGTCAGCAGCGACACCAGCGCCAGCAATGGGGAGATCCAGAACATCATCCCCAGCACCCCGAGCACCGTCATGATGCTCGTGATCGCCTGGGTCATCGTCTGCTGCATCGTGGTGGCGATGTTGTCGATGTCGTTGGTCACGCGGCTGAGCAGGTCACCGCGCGGGTGGGTGTCGAAGTACTTCAGCGGCAGCCGGCCGAGTTTGACGTCGACGTCCTCGCGCAGCCGGTACATCGTGCGCTGCGTGACGCCGGCCATCAGGTAGTTCTGCCCCCACGAGAACACCGAACTGACGAAGTACACGACGACCACCAACGCGATGATCCGGCCGAGTTCGGTGAAGTCCACACCGTCGGTCAGGGTCATCGACGAGAGCATCTCCGCCTGCTGGGTCTCGCCCTGTGCACGCAGGCCCTGTACGGCCTGCTCCTGCGAGACGCCGGCGGGCAGTTGCTTTCCGATCACACCGGCGAAGATCACGTTGGTCGCCTGGCCGAGCAGCCACGGCCCGAGCACCTGGAAGAACACGCTGACCACCGCGAGGACCAGCACCACCGCGATGATCATCCGCTCGGGGTGCAGGCGGCGCAGGAGGCGGCGGAACGTGCCCTTGAAGTTGCGGGCCTTCTCCGCAGGCAGGGTCATCCCAAGTCCGCCGGGGCCGCCGCCCATCGGACCGCCCCCAGGGCGCGGGCCGGCGCCGGGTCGCGTCATCGCCATGACGCACCCCCCGTTTGCGACGTTGTTGCCTCTTGATTGTGACGAAGGTGCGACCCCCGGAACCCCGTTTGTGACGAAGGTGCGGGGTTTCCCGGCACTGAACCTCGCAACGTCGTCACAAACCACCTCGAGGGCGCCACAACTTCGTCACAAAGGCGGCTCATGACGCCTCCGCCGCGGTGAGCTGGGAGAACACGATCTCCTGGTAGGTCTCGCAGCCGTCCATCAACTCCTCGTGGGTGCCCACCCCCACGACCCGGCCGCCGTCGAGCACCACGATCTGGTCTGCATGCCGGATCGTGCTCACCCGCTGAGCCACGATGACCACCGCCGCGGACCGGGTGCGTTGCGCCAACGCGGCACGCAGTCGGGCATCCGTCGCATAGTCCAACGCCGAGAACGAGTCGTCGAAGATGTAGATCGGGCACGGCCGGATCAGGGCCCGGGCGATACTCAAGCGCTGCCGCTGTCCGCCCGAGACGTTGGACCCACCCTGGTCGATCGGGGCGTCGAGCTCTTCCGGCATGTCCCGCACGAAGTCCGCCTGCGCGACGTCGAGGGCGTCCCACACCTGCTCGTCGGTCGCGTCGGGCAGGCCGAACCGCACGTTCGAACCCACCGTGCCGCTGAACAGGAACGACTTCTGTGGGACAAGCCCGAGGTAGGACCACAGTTCCTCCTGGGCGAACTCACGCACGTCCACCCCGTCCACCAGCACCCGGCCGCCGGTCACGTCGTACAGCCGCGGGATGAGGTTCACCAACGTGGTCTTGCCGGCACCGGTCGAACCCACCACGGCGGTGGTCTGGCCCGGCCTGATAGTGAGGTTCACACCCGACAGCACTGGGTCCTCCGCGCCCGGGTAGCGGAACTCGACATCCTCGAACTCCACCAGCCCACTGCGTTGCGCCGGCTCCACCGGGACGTCGGGATCCACCACCTTCGGCTCGGTGTCCAGCACCGCCGTGATGCGCTCGGCAGAGGCCGCCGCCCGCGGCACCATGACCATGAGCATGACGGCCATCATCACGCTGAACAGGATCTGCATCATGTAGCTCAGGAACGCGGTGAGATCGCCGATCTGCATGTTCCCGTCGTCCACGAGATGCCCGCCGAACCAGATGATCGCGACCGAGGACAGGTTGAAGATGAGCATCAGCGACGGCATCGTCAACGCGAACAGGCGGGTGACGCGCAGCGCCGTGTCAGTGAGGTCCTCGTTGGCGTCGGCGAACCGCTCCTGCTCGTGGTCGGTGCGGACGAACGCGCGGATCACGCGGATACCGGCGAGGTTCTCGCGCAGCACGCCGTTGATCCGGTCGATCTTGACCTGCATGACCCGGAACAGCGGCACCATCTTCGACATCAGGATCGCGATGACCACGCCCATCACAGGGATGATCACCAGCAGCAGCGCGGACAGTTCCACATCGGTGCGCAAGGCCATGATGACCCCGCCGATCATCGTCAACGGCGCCGCGATCATCATCGTCAGACCCATCAACACGAGCATCTGAACCTGTTGGACGTCGTTCGTGGTGCGGGTGATCAGCGACGGCGCGCCGAACTGGTTGACCTCACGCAGGCTGAAGCGCTCCACGGACCGGAACAGGTTCCCCCGCACATCCCTGCCGAACGCCATGGCGGTACGGGCGCTGTAGTAGACCGCGATCACGGAGATCACCGCCAACCCCAGGGACAACCCGAGCATGATCGCGCCGACCCGCACGATGTAGCCGACATCCCCGGTGACCACGCCGTTGTTGATGATGTCGGCGTTGAGGAAGGGCAGATAGAGGTTCGCGATGACCTGCATGGTGGTCAGCACGACGACGATCACCAGTGCCATGCGGTAGGGCCGCAGGTAGCCGGAGATGAATGTCACCACAGCGCCCAAGAGTACGCCTACGGTCGCTTCGCCCTAGACTCTGTCCGTGCCGACCGCCGACATCATCATCCGCACCAAGAACCGCCCGCGGTTCCTCGCCCGGGCGCTCGACGATGTGCTCGCCCAGGAGTTCAGCGACTGGCACCTGTACGTCGTGCAGGACGGCGGCGACCCCGCACCCGCCCAGACACTTCTGGATGAACGCGACTTCGGGGACAAGGCGACCCTTGTGGTCCTGCCGGAACCCCAAGGCATCCCCGCAGCGGCCAACCGCGGGATCGAAGCCGGCACCGGCGAGTTCATCGCCATCCACGACGACGACGACACCTGGCACCCGGAGTTCCTGGCACGCACCGTCGAACACCTGCAGACCACCGACGACCTTGCCGTGGCCACCCGCATAGAGATCGTGTGGGAGCAGCGGATAGGCAACCGCATGGTGGTGACCGGCCGCGAACTGTTCCACGGCAGCATGCTGGAGGTCACGTACTTCGACCTCTTGCGGTTCAACCACGTGGTCCCGATCGGCCTGCTCTTCAGGCGCTCGGCCTGGGAGAACCTCGGACCCCTCGATGAGCGCCGCGACGTCATCGACGACTGGGTGTTCAACCTGGCCCTCGCCCGTGAGGGAGGGTACGGCCTGATCGACTCGGTGCTGGCCTACTGGCATCAGCGCAAGGATGCGACCGGCGACGACGGGAACACGGTGATCGCGGGCATCGACCGGCACTGGCTGGATGATCGTCACGTCCGGGACGAGGCGCTGAGGGCCTACGTCGCCGACAACGGCCCCGGAGCGATGTTGTACCTCGCGAAGTACATCGACGAACGCATGGCCGATCTACACCGACGGATGGACGCGGTCGAGGCCCGACAGGACGAGATCCTCGCCGTCCTACGGGAGCAGGTCGATGAGATGAACAAGCCGAACTGGATCCGTCGGCAAGTCAGGGAGTACCGCGGATGAGCGTGGACATCGTGATGCGCACGAAGGACCGGCCGGTCTTCCTTGCGCGCGCGCTCGACGACGTCCTCGCCCAGACCTTCACGGACTGGCGTCTGACCATCGTCAACGACGGCGGCGACCCCGAACTGGTGGATGAGGCAGTCGGCCACAGATCCGAACTCACCGACAGAACCGAGGTCATCCACCTTCCGGAGTCGCTCGGACGCGGCGGGGCGATCGACCGAGGGGTCGGGGCCTGTACCTCCGAGCTCATCGTGTGGCATGACGATGACGACACGTGGCACCCGGAATTCCTCGCGAGGACGACGGCGTTCCTCGACTCCTCGGACGCTGATGCCGTCGCCGTACGGACCGAGATCGTGTGGGAACAGGTCCACTCGGATCGCGTCGTGGAGACCGGCCGCGAGATCTTCCACCCACTGATGCTCGAACCGACCTTCTTCGACATGCTTCGCTTCAACCACGTGGTTCCGATCGCTCTCGTGTACCGCCGCAGCGTCCACGACCTCATCGGCGGGGTCGATCCCCGCCTCTTGGCGGCCTCCGATTGGGAGTTCTACCTCCGACTGTGGGCGCAAGGCACAGTGGGCTTCATCGATGAGGTCCTCGCCTACTGGCACCAGCGCCGCGACGCCAGCGGCGAGGCGGCCAACAGTGTGCACGGCGATCACGAGGCCCATGTCCGCTACGACCGGCGTGTGCGTGACGAGGCGGTGCGCGATTACGTGCAGCGCCACGGTGCTGGCGAGTTGCTCTACCTCGCCAAGTACGTCGATGAACGCACCGGCGACCTGCACGCCCGCATCGACAGGATCGAGGAGAACCAGCGCGAGGCCTTGCGGCTGATCCGCAGCCTGCGGCGCTGACTTCTACCGCTGCAGTACGCGGTAGCCGCCTCCCTCAGCGAGTACCTGCCAGTCGGCCATGCAACTCGGCGGGTCCACCGTCAGCAGCGCCCAGTCGATCTCGCGACCCCAGTCGCCGACACAGAACGCCTCCGGGTCCCGCTCGAAGCCCGCAACCTGGTCGTATCGCTCCCACCAGAGGCCGAGTCCATCTCCGGCATACGGCGGGCTCTTCCAATCCACGTACACCGCGACTCCGGCGTTGCCCCGCACGTTCTGTGCGGCCAGCGGGACCATCCCGACGCCGGTCGGACGGGCCGCGAGCACGACGCGCACCGCTGGGTCCCATCGGGCCGGAGATGGCTGGTGCACACTGTCGACGACTCCCCACACCGCAGCCCCGCACGCGACCAGCAGCACCGGGGCGCGCCATCGCCTCTCGCTGAGGCGGGGCAGCAACAGCGCCACGCGTACCGCGATCACTGTCGCAGCCACCGGCACCAGTACCGCCGTGATGCGCCAGGGGAAGAGCAGCGCGAGGGACGTCCAGCGCGTCCGCTCCACAAGCACCGCCGACAGCAGCGCAACGGCCAAGGCCGCACCCAACCACACGGTCACCCAGCGACTGAGCGACCACGACAGCGCGATCCCCGCCAGGACCACTGCGATCAGTAGCAGATCGCGGGGATCCCAGAGAGGCCACAGCGTGTGGTGCGGGATGCGCTCGAAAGCGAACCTCGTGAGGGCCGCGTCACCCCCGCCCAGAGTGATGACCCCCGGATTGAACGCCGCCGCAAGTCCGCCGCTGATGATCACGACCGCCACATACCCGGGGGTGCGCCGCCACCGCGTGCCGGTCAGCAGGTCGGCCACCAGCGCAGCGGCCAAGCCGACACCTACGACCACCACGTACGTGGGATGAATCACGCACGCGATCACCGCAAGCACACCAGCCACCCGTGGGCGATCCACGAGCCACAGCCCGAATGCCAGGAGTACCAGGCAGCCGGCCGCACTCGGCTGCAGATAGCCGGGCTTCCACATGAGGTACTGACCCGCAAGCCCGTAGAACGCTGACACGTCCCCCCACGGCAGCAAGGTCAGTCCCACCAGCACCGTGGCCACCGTCGGGACCGCGTCACCGGACGCGAGCGCTCGGGCGACCAGATAGATGCCCCACAATGCGGCAGCGGTCAGGAGGAACGCGGCCACCCGCCACGCGCTCATCCCGCCGACGTCGTGGAGCCCACGCGCCAGGGCCGTGAACACGGGGAACGGGTCGCGCTGCCCGACCAACCAGTCCGATGGGTTGCCCACCACGGGAAGCAGGTACTGGTTCTGGTTGTCTATCAGGGGCGCTGCCACCGTGTGACCCGCGGCAAGCAACATGATGACCACCGCTGCGAACCCCTGCTTCCGCACCGGCTCAATGTACTGGTCCCTCCTCAGCCCAGGTCGAATCTGCGTGACAATGAGCCATGCCCGACTTCGCGATCATCGGTGGTGGCATCATCGGGCTGACGATCGCGCGCGAACTCGCCATCCGCGGCGCCGAGGTCACGGTCCTCGAGAAAGAACCGGGGCTGGGCATGCACGCCAGTGGCCGCAACTCCGGGGTCCTGCACGCGGGCTTCTACTACGCACCCGACTCGCTGAAAGCCCAACTCACCGCGCACGGCAACCGGCTGCTGCGCGACTTCTGCGCCGAGCACGACGTGCCGGTCCGTTCCTGCGGCAAGGTCGTCGTCGCCACCAACGATGACCAACTGCCCGCCCTCGACGAGCTCGCCCGCCGCGGCCAGGCCAACGGCGTGCGCCTCGAGCTGATCGACGAGCGCCAACTCGCCGACCTCGAACCCCTCGCCCGCACACACCAACATGCAATCTGGTCCCCCGACACCGCGGTCGCCGACCCGCACGCCGTCACCGCCGCGTTGCACCAGGACCTGATCGCACGCGGAGTCACCATCCGCACCTCGACCCTCGTGACCGCACCCCCGGATGCCGACCACGTCGTCAATGCCGCAGGGCTGTACGCCGACCGCGTGGCTCAGTGGTACGGCTTCTGCGACGACTACGTGATGATGCCGTTCAAAGGTCTCTACTGGTACGGCACCGCGCGCGCCCCACACCTGCAGCGCCACGTGTACCCGGTGCCGGACCCGCGCAACCCCTTCCTCGGCGTGCACTTCACGGTCACCCCGGACGGCGGAGTCAAGGTGGGCCCGACAGCCATCCCCGTGCTGTCGCGCGAGTCCTACAACGGCCTGCGTGCCGACGAGGCCCGCGAGGTCCTCGGCAACTTCCCCGCCTTTCTGCGCGGCGGCCACCACGACGTCCCCGCCCTGCTGCGCAGCGAACTTCCCAAGTACAGCCGGCGCTGGCTCGAGCACCAGGCCCGTGCCCTCGTACCCAGCGCCGCCGGTTTCACCATCAAGGGCGCCCCCGGAATCCGCGCCCAACTCATGCACAGGACCACTGGCCGTCTCGAGATGGACTTCGTGGTCCGCGGTGACGAGCGCTCGACCCACGTGCTGAACGCGGTCTCCCCTGCATGGACCAGCAGCTTCGCGTTCGCTCGATACGTGGTCGACCACACGCAGGTGCACTGGTAGGCCGATCGGAGGACCGGCGCGCCAGCCGTCCGATAGGAGGTACTCGCGCTCCCGCGGCAAGGGTACGATCGCCTAACCCAGGAGGAAGTTGATCCATGAAACGTCTTGCTGCCGCGCTGTTCGGCCTGTTCGTCGCCGTCGGTGTGCTCTCCGCCGCACCGGCCAGTGCCACGGGCATCCAGGTCACGGGCAACGTGTACAACACCGCCGTGATCTCGATCAACGACGGCACCGTGGAGTTCTACGACTCCTGCGACGCCCAAACCCCGGTCGCCACGGACTCCTTCATCACGGCCAGTTACTCGGCCGAGGTTCCTGCATACGGCACCTACTACGTCCGGATCCTTCCGGCGCAGGGCTTCGCGGCGCTGGCTTCATGGAACGGCGGCTCCGACACCTGCGCGGGCTCGGACGCCATCACCGTGTCCGACGGCAACACGTTCCACGGCGTCTTCGCCAAGAAGGCGACGGTTGCCATCTTCGAGGTGAGGACCAACGCGAATCTGATCACCGACGGGCAGATAAGCGTCTATTCGTCATGCCAGGACTACAACAACGGCAACGCGGTGGCCAGCGAGACCTTCTCCAGCGGGACCGCCAACATCGCGCTTCTCCCCGGCGACTACAAGGTCTTCATCCAACCCGCCGACGGGATGGATGCCATCGATTCCTGGCACAACAACAAGGCCACGTGCGCAGCTGCGGACCTGGTGACCGTCCCGGATGCTCAGATCACCATCATCCAGGTCTACGGGATCGGCGTCACCCAGGTCGCGGGGTTGGTCAGCAGTGATCGGGGCTACGTGGACAGCGGCATCGTCCAGTTCTACAAGAGCTGCAACGACTACCTGGACAGCGAATCCGCCGCGTTCGCCCTGGTGTCGAACAGCAGCTACAGCGTCGGCCTTCCGCCGGGCACGTACAAGGCTCAGATCACGCCATTCGACGAGAGCGGAGCTCTGCAGTCCTGGCACAACGAGGCCGGCAGCTGCGCCGGCGCCGCCACCATCACGGTTGGCACCAACAATCCCCAGCAGCAGAACCTCGTCGCCCAAGCCGGCGTGTTCGTCGAAGGCATGGTCACCGCCGGCAGTCTGCTGGACGGGGTCGACAGCGGCAGCGTCTACTTCTACGACTCGTGCTCCACCGACGGCTACTACACCAACATCGCTGGCGGGCACTACCGCGCACTGCTCCCGCCGAACCAGTACAAGGCGCAGATCTTCCCGGACGGCAAGGCCGTCGACTCCTGGCACAGCGCCAAGTCCACCTGCCTCGAGGCCGACCTGATCGACGCCACCGGATCGGACGTGACGGTCGACCTGCTGGCCAAGAAGGGGGCCAGCGTCACCGGGTCGGTCAGCAGCAGCAATGGCCCGGTGCAGACCGGCCGGGTCGAGTTCTACTCCTCCTGTGAGGCCTTCGCCGACCGCAACCGCAGCGCCGACGTCGCGATCGCCAACGGTGGTTACGCCGCCGTGGTCCCCGATGGCACCTACCGCGTGCTGATCAAGCCCGACGGCGGGAAGGGCGCGCTGCGCTCGTGGCACAGCGCCAAGCCGAACTGCGACCAGGCGACAACAGTCAACGTCAGCGGCGACACCGCCGTGGATCTCACCGCCACCGCCGGTTCCAACGTCACGGGGACCGTCTCGAACGGCACCAACCCGGTGACCGCAGGCAACGTGGCGTTCTTCGCCACCTGCGACGACTACGAGGCTGGCGACCCCGCCGCCAGCGAGGAGTTCTCGCCCGGCTACGCGCTGACCGTGCCGAACGGGACCTACCGCGTTTACATCTCCCCCGAGGCGGGCGAACCGGCGACCGATTCGTTCCACAGCGCCAAACCGACGTGCGCGGAGGCGACGACGGTCAAGGTCGAGGGCAACACAGCCATCAATCTCGTGGCACTCAACGCGGCGCAGGTGAGCGGTGACGTCAGCAGCAGCGCGGGCCCGGTGACGTCCGGAAACGTGTCGTTCTACGAGACCTGCGAGGACTACACCGACGACAACCCGACCGGTCACGCCACGATCGCCTCGGGCTCATACTCCACGCTGCTTCCCAAGGGCACGTACAGAGCCCTGATCTACCCGGGTGACACCACCGGCGCGGGCCGCTCCTGGCACAACGCCGCCACGTCGTGCGCCGATGCGACTGTCGTGAACATCAACGGTGACAACGCCAACGTCGACCTGACCGCGCGGGCGGGCTACGACGTGACCGGCACCGTGACCCGTGGCGGTAACGCGGTTCGCAGCGGTCAGGTGCAGTTCTTCGCCACCTGTGAGGACTTCGCAGCCGGCGAGCGTTACATGCTCACCGACATCAACAACGGCGAATACTCAGCACACCTGGCCGAAGGCACGTACTACGCGCGCATCACGCAGTACTTCGGCAACGGCGAGGCATACTCCTGGCACAGCGAAGCGGCCTCGTGCGCCAACGATGCCATCGTCGTCAACGTGTTCGGGGCGACCACAGCGGATCTGAAGGCGCTGCCCACGTCGATCGTGGAAGGCACCGTGACCGGACCCAACGGCCTGCTCGGCGACGGCACCCTGCAGTTCTTCGACAGGTGCCAGGACTACACGTCGGACAACCCGACGGCGCAGACCCAGTTCCACAACGGTCAGTACGCCGTGCGCCTGCCGGACGGCACGTTCCTCGCCCGGATCGTTCCGGACGACGGCGGTGCGGCCATCTCCTGGCACAACCAGGGCGCATCCTGCGATCAGGCTGCCGAGGTCACATCGCCCGCCGCGCCCCGCTGGGTGCCGCCACCCTCACCGTGAAGGCCCGTGCCGCCTCCAAGTCCGTCCCCCGCAACGGCGCGGCTGTCCTCGTGAAGCGCGTGACGGTCGGCGCCGGCCAGTCCAAGACCGTCACCGTCAAGCTCTTGCCGAAGAAGGCGCGCAAGGCCATCACGGTGAAGACACGCAAGACCGGTCGCGTCGCGGTCCGCACGGACAGCGCACCGCGCGCCCGGATCAGGGTCACCGTGCGTGCCACCGGTTCCGGGGTGACTCCGGCGGCGTTCACACGCACCTGGAAGGTGCGCTGAGCCTGCGGTAAAGGTCCCACAGTCGGCACTTCCCCCTGACCGCTATCTGGGCGTACCGTGCCGTTCATGAAACCCATCGGGTCGTTATTGGCCACCGCTGCGCTGCTCAGCACGGCGGCCGTCGCCTCGGCCGCACCTCTGGAGGGGTTCTGGCCGACACCGGTCACCCTCTCGTCCAACAGCCTGTTCTCCTACGCCCCGGACATCACCGTCTCGGCGGACGGCCAGCGCCAAGCGGCGGTGTGGACGACTGTAGGAACACCCAACCGTACGCAGGCCGCCACCTCCTCCGACGGCGGGGCGACCTGGTCGACTCCCGCAGACCTCAGCGCAACGAACGCCGTCATCGGCAACGCCAGCATCGTCGGCTCCGCGGACGGTCAGCGGCTCACCGCGGTCTGGATCCAGTACGACCCCATCCAGGCCCGGGTCTTCATGAGTCAATCCTCGAACGGCGGGGCGACCTGGTCGACTGCTGCGGCGATATCGAACTTCGGCACCACCATCCCCTACGCAGCGGCGTCCAGCGACGGCACCACGGTGGTCGTGGTCTGGACAGAACAAGGGATCGCGGAAGCGCCCGTGTACTACTCGAGGTGGACGACTCAGTCGGACGCATGGACCTCCCCGGCCCTCGTCAGCCCCGCCGACGAATACGCCGGGCAGGTGGCAGTCACCGCCAGCGGCGACGGACAGGTGATGACAGCACTGTGGCGCGACGAGAACAATCTCCTGCACGCCGCCACCTCCACGGACGCCGGCCTGAACTGGTCGGCGCCGCGCAACCTGTCGACCGCAGGCCTGGAGGTGCAGTGGCCGAAGGCACGCACCTCCACCGACGGCTCCCGCATCGTCGCCACATGGGTGGAAGGCGATGGCGGCGCAAATCCGAACCGCGTCACTTCGTCCTTCAGCCTCAACCAGGGGCAGACCTGGTCGACGCCGCAAGCCATCGGGCCGTGGTGGGCCAACTGGTCGCCCGAGGTGACTGCATCCCCGGACGCCATGAAGTTGACCGTGGCCTGGCCCGCGCTCGACGCGCAGGGCAGCGTGGCCGCGCGCACTGCCAGTTCGTCCGACGGCGGCGTGTCATGGTCCCAGCCGGTCGACGCCTCACCGGCCGGCTCGAACGTCGCCGAACCACAGATCGCGGGATCCACGGACAGCGAACGTCTCACCGTGATCTGGTACGAGACGCCGCCGACGCAGACCTTCCTGCGGGCCGCCGTCTCCGGCGACGCTGGCCAGTCCTGGAGTACCCCGCAGACCCTCACCTCCTCCACCGGCTTCGATGGTCCGTCGGTGAAGGTGGACGCCGCCGACGACGGCACTCCTTCCGCGGTGTGGCAACAGTTCCCCGCCCAGTCCGTGATCCGCACCGCCACCGCCGAACTCGCCTCGCCACCCGGCGCCCCGACGTCGGTGACGGCCACCCCGGGCGATGGTCGGGCCACCGTGGCCTGGTCGCCACCGACCAGCGATGGCGGCCGGGCCGTCAGTTCCTACACCGCAGCGGCCACACCGGGCGGGGCGTCCTGCACCACCGCCGGCTCGTCGTGTGAGATCACCGGTCTGACCAACGCCACCGACTACCAGATCTCGGTGACCGCGACCAACGCCATCGGCACCGGCCCCGCCGCGACCGCCTCCGTACGACCGTTCGCACCGCTGGCCGCCCAGAGCCTGAAGAAGCCGCCCGCGAAACTCAAGAAGGGCAAGAAGGCGAAGTTAGCGAAGAAGACCACACAGGGTGCGAAGGTCACGTGGAAGACCAAGACCAAGAAGACCTGCAAGGTCAAGAAGTACAAGGTCACCGCCAAGAAGAAGGGCAAGTGCAAACTCTCAGCGAAGGCGCCCGCGATCACCGGCTACACCGCCTTCAGCAAGAAGTACACGATCAAGG
>WBZV01000459.1_pt1 | contig 24232 bp, 23 predicted proteins | sample 5204221 | NCBI WGS metagenome assembly WBZV01 (sample SAMN12344360, study PRJNA552823) | activated sludge metagenome | biome: Activated sludge suspended growth; feature: Nitrification reactor; material: Wastewater; isolation source: activated sludge from nitrification reactor of wastewater...
CTCACAGCCAACATCGAGACACGATCCAAAAGCCACCACCACCCTGGCTCCTGTCTCCCGGCACCAAATCACGCGGGGTGGAGCAGCCCGGTAGCTCGTCAGGCTCATAACCTGAAGGTCGGAGGTTCAAATCCTCCCCCCGCAACCAAACTTTCCAAAATATCTCAAAGGGTTACGCCGCTTGTGCGGTCGCCGGAAGCAGCCGCACATCGCCGCGAGTCAGCACAAAGTCAGCAAGACGACGCGAAATCCCGAGCAAGCCAGCGCAGACGCGGCCGCCGTGCCCCGCGACGCGGGGCGATATCAACGCCTTGATGGAGGTGGCCTCTTTGGAGATTGCCGAGTAACCTTGTGCGGGACACAACCGAAGTCGCTCGAAGTGCCAGCCTTGCCGGATCACCATGACATTTTCCTCAGCTACAACCGGCTCGACGGGCGCGTCGTCGAGCCGCTAGCGGAGGCATTGCGCGATCGCAGTCTCAAGGTATTCAAGGACGACTGGTACTTGCGGCCGGGCGAATTCTGGACAACGGCACTGGAAAAGAAGCTCGCAGCCAGCACAGCGATTGTCGTCGCGGTCGGCCGCAACGGTCTCGGGGCTTGGCAGCAGCGCGAGGCGGCCGCCGCTCTGGACCGCTTTAGCCAACAATCGAAAGCGGGTGCCTCGGCGCCCCCGGTCATTCCGGTATTGTTGGACCAAGGAAGCGAACGCCAGGCCGGTCTCGCATTCCTACTGCAGCACACCTGGGTCGAGGGCTGGGATCCGCGCGCCGCCGACCTAATCGCCGGCGCGGTCCGGGGCAAGGCGCCCGCCGAACTGTACGACGAGAGCCACCATGACCCGCGCAGCCGCATCTGCCCCTATCGGGGCCTGGGTGTTTTCCGCGAAGAGGACGCCGGCTTGTATTTCGGCCGTGAGCTGGACGTCGAACGGCTCATGGCCGCTGTTGACCGTTATCCGCTCGTTGCCATTGTCGGCCCATCCGGATGCGGCAAGTCCTCGCTGGCGCGTGCCGGCCTGATCCCGCGCCTCCGCCGACCGGCGAGCGGGCGTGTCTGGCAGGTAGCCACCATGGTGCCGGGAAGTGATCCCTTTCTTGCCCTGGCCCGGGCGCTCTTGCCGCTACGCGAGCCCGAGCGGGTCCTGACTTGGTCCAAGGGCACCATCGATGACGAGTGTGAGCGCCTCCGAGGTCGTCTCTTTCGCGACGGGGCTCCGCACCTGTCCCACGTACTTGCGCAGATTCTGGGCGAGGAGCCGGGGACCACTCACCTGTTGCTCCTGGTCGACCAGTGGGAGGAGTTGTATACACCGCAGTGGGTACGCACGCTAACTGTGAGCAGCTGCTGTGAGCAGCTGCGCGGTTTCATCCGCATGCTGCTCGAAGCCACGCGGCGCGGTCCGCTACAGACCGTGCTCACCGTGCGCGCTGACTACTGGGGAGAGGTACTGAACGATGAGCCGTTGGCCGCAAGGTTGCCCGATGAGGCAATCGTCCACTTGCGTGCCCTCGACCGCGCAGCGTTGGAGAATATTATTCGCCGGCCGGCGGAGATGGTCCGGTTAACGGTTCCCGATGCCCTGGTCGAAAATCTGCTCAACGACGCCCTCGGCCAGCCATGCGACTTACCCCTGCTCGAATTCGCTCTCCAGGAACTTTGGAAGGAGCGCGCCAATAGCGTCGGCGCCTTGACGCTCGCGGCCTATCGCGCCATGGGCGGGCTAGCGAAGGCGATCGTCAGTCGCGCCGACGTCGTTTACGAGACGCTCGAGCCGCAACAACGGAATGCAGTGCCGGGCGTTTTCGCCGCACTGGTCCAGATGGGTGAGGGTCGGGCCGACCTTCGCAGGCGTGCGCGCCTGAAAGAATTGAGCGAAGCCGGTCAGGCCGTCGCCTACCGCCTCGCCGACGAGCGACTGGTCGTCACCAGCCGCGACTGGACGAGCGGCGATGAGCTGGTCGAGGTGGCGCATGAGGCGCTGCTGCGGCACTGGCCCATGTTGCAGAAGTGGATCGACCAGCGGCGCGGCGCGCTGCTGACGATCCGTCAACTGCAGGCTGATACCCAGCTATGGTTCGAGAACGGCAGAAACCGGAGTTTCGAATGGTCGCACGAGCGCGTGCGGGAGGTAATCACCGCGTTGCGGCAGATCGGTGAGGAGGTGCGACTGCGTCCTGAGGAACAGGAATTCCTCGGTCCCACTGATCCGGAGGCCATGCTGGCGGAGTTGGAGAGGCCGGAGACGACGCACAAGCGGCGGCGGCTGATCGGCGAACGGCTCGATATCCTGGGGGACCCGCGCCAAAGGGTCGGCGTGGACGAGAACGGCACAGCGCGCATCGATTGGTGCCACGTCCCGGGCGGCGACGTGACGGTCTCGATCCTGTCTGATCTGAACGACCCGCGCTCGGAGGTTGAGTACGTACTCCCTCGCAGCATTACACCATTCCGCATCGCCCGCTATCCCGTCACTGTCGCACAGTACCGGGCCTTCATCCAGGCCGACGATGGCTGGCGCGATCCGGCTTGGTGGGGGAGCGATCTGCACCGCGAGCCGGACGGCCACACTTATGAGTTCGGCCGCTTCGGCAACCATCCGGCGGTCTACGTGAGCTGGTTCGACGCGATGGCGTTTTGCCGCTGGCTCGGCCGGCGGCTCAACCACGCCATCTGGTTGCCGGACGAATGGGAATGGCAGCAGGCCGCAATCGGCGGCGATGATGGAAGTGTCTTTCCGTGGGGTGCCGACTGGGATGCGAAACAGGAGCCTTGGCGGGCAAACACATTCGAGAGCCGGCTTGCTCAGGCGACCGCGGTGGGGATGTATCCGGCCGGTGCCGCGCGGTCGGGAGCGCTCGACATGTCTGGCGGGGTTTGGGATTGGTGCCTGAACAAGTTCGACAAGCCTGAGGCGAAGCCCTCCCGCGCCGACGATTTCGACTCCCGTGCACTGCGTGGCGGGTCTTGGTTCAATTATCCGGACATGGGGCGCTCGACCTATCGATATTGGTTCTACCCGCACTACCGGAACGTCCGCACCGGGTTTCGCGTCGTGTGTTCGTCCACATCTTCGGTCCCTGATCGCTGAAGCACCGCGGTTGGCATCTGAGTTATGGGCTGCTGCAGATCACTGGGGCCCGGTGCTTCAGGTCAGGCCGCGTCGCAACTTTACGAGCGCCAGCAAAAACAGTTTATGCGAATATCGGCTGATTCTCTGGCCCGTGGCTCCCTACGGCACCAGATAGGTGTTCTTCATACTGCACGTCGACCTCGCGATAATGGGCGTCGTCTTCGTCTAACTGAGAGCAAGCATGTCTCCGGAAAAAGCTGTCGTGATACAGCTCACCCACGCGACTCGGTATTCCGGTAAGGTACCAAGCGTGGCCCGCGTCCGATAGATGATGGGTATTCGAGGCGTATCCAGGATGAGCAGCGAGATCCATGTTCTCGACGACCGTGCCGTCATGGGTCACCCGCAACGCCCGCCAAAACGACAGCGACAGGAAATTCATCTTCACGACGAAATTGACATTTGGATCTGGCTGATAGAACTGCGCCTCAAAGCCGTCTTCGTATAAATCTTCTGTTCGAACGTATCCATTACGCACCAGATACCAAGAATACTTGTAGGGAAGATCAAGTATGAGTTGCTGTCCCCCCTCGACATTAAGGCCGCTGGCTGCTGCGTAGCCAGCACATTGTTCGACCAACCGGACAATTTCTTCGTAAGTCAATGCCCACTCGCTGATTCCAAGGTCGTCCGTGAAGCGAAGAATAGGGCTCGTGAAGACGGTTGGTACGTCACGCGAGAACATCTCGTCCGCAAAAACAAAAAATCGGTCACGATTTCCGCGATGAAGTACGCTGGTGATCGCAAACTCGCCGTTGAAACCGTCGCCGAGCAGCCGCTCGACGTTGGCAATTGCCTTCGCGAACACTCCTTCGCCCCGCATGGAGTCAGTGTCGTGGCCGATGCCATCGAGCGAAACATCGAGATAGCTCAAACCGCTCGCGAGAAGCGCCTCCAGCTTTTGATCGATCAGGGTCCCGTTCGTCACCATGCCGGTTCGGAACCAAGATGGTGCACCGCGTTGACGCCAACTATCGAGCGCTTTGAGCAACGCCAGCGCGCGGTTATCGGCAAGCGGCTCCTTTCCGATGAATGCAATGAGACGCGCGCCTGAAGAGACGAGCGCCTTAAGGTACGCTAACAAGTCGTTGAGGTCTGCGGTTCCTTTTTGCTCAGGTCGATCGTTGAGATAGCAGTACCGACACGCCAGGTTGCAGACCATATTCGTGTCGACGCCAGCTTCGCGAAGCTTTGCGCGGTCGATCAATGCCCTCGCTGCCGAGCGCGGGGTCTCACCGAGCAGCAACCGACGAACGACTTCGACGTGAGACGAAGGTCTCGTGTCAGAAACCCGAACCCGACCTTTGGAACCTGCGACGGCTGCCACGGTCATGAACTCCTCTGCAGTTTTCGCTCGGCCGCTCGGATGGTGCGGGGAACTGTTAGGGCCTGTACCACGCTGTGCCGGTTTGAAGCAACCGCTCCCGCAACGACGTTCAGAATCACAACGATCAGAAGCATGTATGTAGCTGCGGCCCAAACCAGCGGAACATCGTACAGGCTCCCTGCCTTGAGCATACGATGACCCAATCCTGCCTCCGATGCGATGAACTCGCCAATAAAAACCCCGAGCAGAGCCAGATTCGCGTTCAGGCGGAATGACATAAGAACACCATCCAGCGCTGTCGGGAATACAACTTTTGAGAATTCCGCCCACCTAGTCGCGTTCAGAACCCTCGCCTGATCCCGAAGCCGGATATCAACCCAGTCAGTCGCACCGTAAGCATGCCCTAGTGCAACGAAAACAGTTGAGAAAAAGGCCATCGCAATTTTCATGGGCGCGCCAATGCCGAACCAGATGATCATCATCGGTGCTATCGCAAAAATTGGTATGGCGCCGAGCAAGAGAACGTAGGCTCTAACAAACTGTGCTACGCGGCGATTATATATTAGGGAAAAACCAATCGTCGAACCGGCGACCATTCCTGCAGAAAGCCCTACTAACGTTGGCCACAATGTTACCATAAGATCACCAAGAAGCAGGCCGCTAGCGGTCTCCTTAGCCAAGCGGGTTGCGATCTGAGATGGGTACGAAAAGAAAAACGCGGCTTGGTTGTCCATCCGACCATAGACTTCCCACACCGCAAGCAAGATGCATGCGGGCACTGTGGACATAGCGAGTGCGAGCAGCGTATGTGTTCTCTTACGTTTGTCGCGCATGTCGCACCTCATGCCAAACGGCATCGGCCCATTCGTCAAATTCTCCGTGTGTGCGCCGGTCTGCAGGCGACAAGTTCTTAAAACGCTCTGGACACTTAAGGCTCGCGTTCAGCCGCCCTGGCCCCCCTGCCAGCACGAGCACTTCATCTGCAAGCGCTGCGGCAGCTTCGAGATCATGGGTTACCAGCAGGCAGCCTATTCCCAAACCATTTCGAACCTCTTGAAATATTACCTCCTCCATCGCCGCCTGGTTCGACCGGTCCTGAAACGCGAATGGTTCATCCAACAATAAGACAATTGGGCTCACAACAACTGATTGGACAAACGCTAATCTCTGACGCATGCCACCCGAAATAGCTGCTGGCAGCGACGCAGCATGATCAATTAGGCGCAGCGTCTCCAAAAGGGAAATCGTTTTCTGATATACATTCCCTCGATCTATTCCAGCTAATTCGACGCCGAGACACGCGTTCTGAAACAGCGTCCTAAACGGCAGAAGCGGAGCGTCATACTGTAGAAAACTGATCGCTGGCTTTCCCGAGCGACGCTGTTGATCGATCTCAACGCTACCGTACGATACAGGTGCCATTCCCGAGATCGCCTTCAATATCGTGGTCTTGCCGCTTCCACTCTCCCCAAGTATGCATACCACGCTCCCAGATCTCACATCGAAGGACACATTGGAAATAACCATGCTCCGTACTTTCGAGGGATAGACGACGCACAACTCCAGAACACGAAGCACACATTCGTCCCTCCCGTCCATGCTATACGTTCTTCCGCCGCCTGATCATATATGCGCTGGCTATTTTAGAAATCGTCTGAGAAGCCCTACGAACGCCCAAAACACTACGACAAGAACGCCCACCAACGTTGCCAGAAGGTTTTTGATGAGCCCACCCGGTCCCACCAAAGTCCCTATGCCCGGATGTAACCATAAAAACCAATTCGGAAACAGTAAACAGACAATAACAATGATACCGCCGACGCCAACTATAACGAATAACCAGACTGGTGGACTATCGACCAGCCGCAGGAAGAGATTACCCCACAGCTTTAACTCGCCTTTACCGTTGGTGACCAGCCTTTTCGACTCGGCGTAAGCCAGCCCCGACAAAACCAACGCGCCTACAGACCAGATTATGAACTCTATCGAAATGTCGCCAGGCCCTCGTGCGACGATACCTAATTGAAACGCAATAATGGCGGCAAGTGCCGACAAGCAGCCGCAGAAGACGGACAACGAGATGACGTCGCTAAGAAGACTTGTTCTGCGCTCTACGGAAACAACCGCCTGCTGAAGCGCAGACATTTGCTCGGCATATTCGCCGGTCGATTCGTTCGATGTGTTTGGCATATTTATAACCTTATTCACTAAATCCCATGCTTCGTTGGCCGCTCTCATATCAACTAATGTATCGAATAGTTCGAATGCTTCATTGTGAGCACCGTCGAGCAGATGTCGAACCTGTACGGAGTTGTCCCATTGGGCCCTGCTTATCAAGAAATGCGGCGTATATATTCCATCGTTTTGCAATTGATTCCGTGCGATACGAACGGCTTCTTTTAGAATTTTGTCAGGCAGCGGGTCTGGAACATTAGGCACCTTTCTTTGCTCTGCGAATTTGTGTTCAGTTGCGATGGCTAAATAAACATCTTCCAGTGGGTCAGATGGGATCTGGAACTGCATAATGGACATGCTCATTGTTGCGAGGAATGAGCACACAAACGAGTAGTCCTCTGACTCAAGCATAAATTTAGGCACGATAAAGCCCGTGTTTACGCAATCGCCGTATTCTTGGCTCGTAGCAAAATTATAAACGATCCGGAATTCGCTCATGTTTTTGGCGCTGCCGCTATATTGTCCCTCCTTAATTGCAGCTACAGCTATAGAGAAGCCAAGTATATCAGCCGAAACAGCGGCAAAATGTCCCTTGTCACCTTCGTACTGCTCAATGATATAATCGAGTTCTTGGCCTAGCTTGCGAAAATGGGGCGTTACGCTAATGTTGTGGTCTTGTTGGATACGCCTAGCCAGCGACTTTCCTAGGTAAAAGCCGGTCTCCCAATCTTGAGGATAATAAACGAGGTCGCTGAAATGGAGCTCGCTGATATGCTGTGTGGTAGATCGGCGATCGATAAGCCAAAAACTAGGCCTTTTTATAAAGGCGCCTACAACACGAACGTGATCTTTCGCGCTGTCTAGGTGGACGAGTCCCACGGGATCGCAGACAGCGATTGCACGTTGTCCGGCCTTCGCAAAGGCTATGAGTCTAGAGAGTGCTGTCAAGTCGCCGGCGTCATGTGGACGACTTGCATTCTCGTCAAGTTCTACTCTGTAGTCGCCGGAGGGCTTAAATGTCTTCAGCAGATTTAACTTGAGCGCCGAATAAATTGGCAAATAAAGAAAAGGCTTTTCGACTGTTATAAGCTTTACCTCCTTGTTCATTAGTCAAGCCCCGTGTGTGGCGAGTGTGTATTATGGAACAAACGAGTTGTCCAGATAACGCACACCAGCATCGACACTGGGAAGCTCGCCAGCCTGAACTCTGAGTTCGAGTGCAGCCCGCCAGCCGTCTTCTGATACGCGAGCTGTTGGTGGGAATGTACCTGAGCCCAGCATGCGCCTAGCTCCTTCTTCGGCAACCCCTGGGGGGAGGTCGGGAAACCGGGTTTTGGCGAAGGCAACCACGTCCTCGGGATTTGCGTGGGCGTGACGTTCGGCAGCATCCAGCGCACGGACGAACCGGCGAACCAGATCTGAATCGTTCTTGATCGTCTGGCCGCTGACACTTACACCGGTCATGGCAAAGGGACCGTATTGCTTGGCCATGCTGTAGACGACGTGAGCACCCCGGGAGGTCGCAATGGAGACGTTGGGCTCCAGCTCCAAAACGATATCCACTTGGCCAGATTCGAGCAGGGGCAGCAAGGTCCCGAATTGCGCCTGCCTGATCGACGGCTCTAGTCCGCCTTGGCGGAACATGCGCGCTTGGAGAGTGTACGCGGTAGAGGGCGCAGGAAACGTGCCGACCGTGTAACCCTTAAGCTGCCGGGGATCTGTTATCTCGGGTACGTTAGGATCTTTCGCGACGCCCCAGAAGGGCACGCCGTTCAGAACGCTTGCCACGATGCGAACGTCCTGGCCCTTCTGCCCGGCAATCGCTGCAAACGTCGGGTCTCCGACGCCGAAAGTCGCGTCACCGCTGATAACCGCAGCGACAGACTTCTCATCCCCTCCCGTGTTGACGATCGTAACACCTATGTTCTCTTTGCCGAAAAATCCCCGCTCGTTAGCATAGTATAGGGGCATATAAACGAAAAACTCGCCGACTTGGGCAACCTTAACGGTGTCCTTTCTCGAAACCGCCGTAACTGGGAAAATCTCGGGATAATTTCGGACGATCAATGCGGCCGCAGCTGCAACCACGACTAGTGCCGCGACCAGCCATCCCCGGCGCGTCATTCCGACCTCCCTGCCCCTTGGCGCGCGCCCGTGCAGGCCGAGCCTTGCAATTTTCTTACATAATCGCCCGCCCCTTGTACACGCCTTTTGGCGCCAGCTTCGTAAGGTCGAGGCGCCGTTCTCCGACGCCGGAACAGCCGATGAGAAAGCCGCCGTGGGCCGCCGCGGCGCAGCGGATCCGCGCCCTGCTGCGGGAAGAGGAGAAGCGCGAGAAGCTGATCGAGATGCGCTTCAGCCTGCCCGATCCGTGGGCGCGGCAGATGTTCATCGCGCTGTGTCGGCGGTATGGCCTGCGCCCTTACCGCTACGCCCGCATGCGCCGGCAAAGCGTCATGGTCCGGGTACCGCAGAGTTTCCTCGACAAGGTACTCTGGCCAGAGTTCCAGGAGATCAACGCGGCGCTTATCGAGTATCTGGCCCAGGTCACCGACAAGGTAATCCGCGACGAGGTTTACGGGGAAACCGGCGATGCCGACGAGGTGCCGGAACCGGTGAAGATCGGGCAATGACGGCATGGCTTAATGGCACGGGCTACCTCGTTGAATACGATTGGTGGCGAAGGCGTCGCCTCTGCTGAGCGGATAACAAAGGCGCGGACATGGTTGGCGGCCACCGGTGGACCTTCAAGGCTAAGTTCCGGGCGCGAGCCTATGGTTGGCGGGGCTCGAAGACGGCGATCGCGCGCCTGAAGGAGGCCGTTTCCGAGATCAAGGCGAGCAGCAGGACCGACCCGATCGCCGCCGGCGACGGCGCCGTCGCGCTGATGGAGCGGCTGTGGCCCGCGTTTCAGGAGATCGATACCTCATCCGGCGCCTTGGGCACCGCCGTCAACGCCACGCTTGCGGAAATCATCCCGATCCTGATCGCAGCGCCGGCGACCCCGAAGGTGCGCGCCGCTTGGCTGGGACGTCTCTATGACGCCGTTCAAGAAGATGGCGTGCAGTACCTGTACCCGGCCGAGGAGCGCTGGGGCGAGATCGCCGTCTATCCTGAACTGATGAACGCCTATGCCGATCTGCTGCTCCCGCTCTTGCGCCGCGTCTGGTGCACCGAGCCGGCCGACCACTACGTCTACATCACCGGCCACACGATCTGCCTGTCGTGCCTGCTGGAGGCGGGCCGCTACGAAGAGTTGCTGGATCTCCTTACAAATGCCCGCAACCGCTTCTGGTCCGATCAGCGCTTCGGTGCGGAAGCCTTGACGCGCCAGGGACACCACGATGCGGCGCTCGCCTTCGCCGACACCTGCCGGCGGGCGAGCATCCAGCGCTACGATCACCGAGAGATCGACCGCTTCTGTGAGGGCGTCCTGCTGCAGGCCGGCCGCGAGGAGGGGGCCTATCGCACGTACGGCCCGCACGTTGGCGCTGGCGCGACCTACGTTGCCATCTACCGCGACACCCTCCGCCGCTATCCGGGGCGCGAGCCGCGCCGGGTGCTGCTTGATCTGATCGAGGCGCGCGGTAAACCAGGCAAGTGGTTTGCGGCGGCCAAGGCGGCCGGCTTTCTCGACATCGCCCTCGACTGCGCCCGCTCGCTCGATGCGGAGCCGGCCACGCTGGTACGGGCGGCGCGGGACTTCGCCGGCAAGAACGCGGAATTCTCAACGCAGGTGGCGATGCTTGCCCTGTGGGGCCTGCTCAATGGAGCCGGATATGATCCCGACCCCGCGAACGTCCGTGCCGCGTACGACCATATCATGGCAGGCGCCGGCCGGACAGGAATCGAGGCATGGGCACTTGAGCAAATGGCGAATCTGGCGGCCGGTCCCTGCTCGCCTGGACGCGAGCACATGCAGCAAGCGCTGGTTCATCTTTTAGAGCGTGCCGGTCACAAATAAACCGGCCACAAACCGGGGTGATAATTTCCAGTATAAGCACAGCTCCCTCCCATACATACACTTCCAGTTGCCGGCGACGTAGTCGCCATGCCTCCGCGCGCATATCTTATGACTGCGTAGACGCTTGCATCGCCGGATAATCCGAGGCCAATCACGTGCAGAAGATCGACAAGCTCGCTCATGCCGCCAAGATCAATCGCCGTATGCCTGCCGCCGGTCGTTATGTCGCTGATCGGACTTGCGGCGCTGTCGCGGAAAAAGCGTGACGCTACGGCCATCGCGAGTAGGCGGCCGACGCCGCGCGCTTCGCGACGCAGCAGCAGCGGATGACGGCTCGGCCTGCTGGCCCGCCTCCGCCGTTCCAGCCAGGCAAGCCGGTCGGCAACGTCTATTATGGCGCCTGCAGCTGGACCGACCGGACGCTGATCGACGCCGGCACGTTCTATCCACCCAGTGTCAGGACGGCCGCCGACCGGCTCGCCCACTATGCCAGCCAGTTCCCGATCGTCGAGGTGGATGCGACCTATTACACGCTGCCGTCGGAGCGCAACGCGCATCTCTGGGTGGAGCGAACCCCATCATGTTTCGTCTTAAACATCAAGGCGTTCGGTCTGTTTACCCATCACCCTGTGGTCGTCGAGCGGCTCCCGGCTGCGGTCAAGGAGCTGTTGCCGGCCGCCATAGCGGAGAAGAGCCGCGTCTACTTGCGTGACATCCCTGAGGAGGTGGAGAAACTGATCTGGGAGATGCAGGCGCGGGCGCTGGCACCGCTGGCCGCCGCCGGCAAGCTCGGCTGCGCGCTGTTTCAGTTTCCGCACTGGTTCACCGCCCGGCGCGCGCACATCCGCTATCTCGAGCAGCTTCGCAACCGCAGCGACTGGCCGCTGGCCGTCGAGTTTCGCGGCGGTGGCTGGATGACCGACAACTATCGGGCCGAGACGCTCGCCCTGCTGGAAAGGCTGAGTTTCGCCTACGTCGTGGTCGACGGACCGCAGGGCTTCCGCTCATCGACGCCGCCGGCGGTGGCTGCGACCAGCCCGCTTGCCGTCGTCCGATTCCACGGCCATAACGCCGACACCTACGAGAAGCCGAACATCACCGCCGCCGAGCGTTTCCACTACCTGTACACGGAGGAGGAGTTGAAGGGGTGGGTCGCGCCGATCCGCCGCCTCGCCGAGAGCGCGGACCGGGTGCACGCGCTGATGAACAACTGCTACGGCGATTACGGTGTCCGCAACGCCCGGCAATTGGCCGAACTGCTGGCAGGCTGAGATTTTGGGGTTACAAGCGAGCGGCTGCCACGGCATCGGTACCACCGAGCCGCAGGTGGCGCGCAGATCAAGCGCCCGGGCAAGCGTACACATGACTCCAAGGTCGGCGATTGAGCCGCTTTCGCACATTGCGGTCATCTTGGAAAAGGGGGCTTGACGGGCGGCCCCAGGCCGTACGTCAATCAGCGAAACAACGTAAAACTGCGGGACCGAGGTGAGGGGATACAGGCATGATGAAGCGGCCGATGACGTTCGGACGCGCGATCGTTGCCGCGCGCAAGGCGAAGGGATTGAGTCAGAAGGATCTGGCGGCGCTGATTCACAAGGAGGAGGACGACAACTCGATTTCACCCCAGTACCTCAATGACATCGAGCACGACCGCCGGAGCCCGATGTCGGATCACCTGATCCGGCAGTTTGCGCAGGTGCTGGGCGAGGACGAGGGATATATGTTCGTGCTGGCTGGCAAAATCCCGCAGGAGATCCGCGAGAAGGCGGGCGAGCAGGACAGGCGCGATCAGGTCGTCGAGAGCTTTGCGCACTTCCGCAGAACGATCACCGAGAGCGACTAGGCGCTTGGCAGGGCCGCGGTGGCGGTCCTGCTGACCGGGAGTCATTCTGCTGAGGAGAAGCACGGGATCTGCTGGGCTTAACGTCGTCCTTACCACCATCCGGGGGGAACTGAGGGCATGGTCAAGATGGTACCGGATCCGTCGGGGCGGTTCCCGCGACGGCCATATTTCGAGAACGGCGAACTTGATCGGGAGTGTGAGGCGGTGCTCGGCGGCTTTCTTCGCCGACGCCGCGGCGAGCTGCACTTTCCAGTGGATACGGATGACCTGCGCAGCCTGATCGAAGAGTACGCCGACGCGCTCGACAACTACGCGGATCTCTCAGCCTACGGCGACACCGTCGAGGGGATGACCCGATTCTTCCCCAACCAGGCACCGGAAGTATTCATCTCCAAGCGTCTCGCCAACGATCCGAGGCGGGTCAACCGGCTGCGCACGACGCTGACGCACGAATTCGGCCACGTCTACTTCCACCGGCAACTCTACGACGCCAAGTTTGCCCAAATGAATCTCTTCGCCCGGGAGCCGGCGGATGTCGTCTGCAAGCGGGACACCATCCTCGGTGCCAGCCAGTTCGATTGGATGGAATGGCAGGCCGGCTACGTCAGCGGCGCGATCCTGATGCCGGTGAGCGCTGTCCGTCGAATCGTCGGCGATTACCGCAACGAACAAGGCCGGCATGGCGAAATCGCCGTCACCTCGGCTGCCGGCCGGGAGTTGATCGGTCTGCTGATCGACGCCTTCGCCGTGTCGGAAGAAGCCGCCCGCGTGCGGCTGATCAAGCTCGGGCTGCTGACGACCGGGACGCCCACCGCCTTGCTGTTCGGCTGACGGAGCGTATGCGCGCCGCCCCGACGGAATTCGCTTGACTGCCTGCAAATACGCGGATAAGCGGATACACAGTTTCGATCACCCCACTTCGGCTTGAGGCGTGCCCATGGTTTCGTTGTCGCGTTTTGTCCGCAGCGTCCGTCCCCAGGACTTCAAGGCCCATCTGGAGATCAACCGCATCAGCGCCCCGGAAGAGCTCGACTGGACAGTGGCGGCGGCGGATGTCGCCGAACTGTTCCTCCGATCCTTGGATCGGTTGGACGATGACCATCGGGATCGCCTAATCGCCGATGCCGAACGCATCTCGGCGATGACCGACGAGCCCGGACAAGCCGCCTTGCTGGCGCTGCTCGATTACCGGGAGCAGTTGCTGACGATCGAGGGAGCGCACGCACGTGCTCACTGGCTCTACGTGCGGTCGCGCGAGGCGTTCCGGAGGGCGGAGGAAATCCGCTACGCGGACGAGAACCGCGAAGCGCAGCGACTGTGGGACGGCTTCGTCGGCCCACGGCTGCGGGATGTTGATACCGACCCGCACACGGACGAACGTTTTCGCCAGCAGCTTCGCGATATCCTGAAGTGCGGACGGGTCTTCCTTGAACCTCTGACGCGGATGCGCGGCCATGCGGACGAACCGGCGCGGGTGATCCAGCAGATCGCGATCTATAACGAGGGGCTCCCCAGCGATGATCTGCGCTTTGACGGCGACCGCATCGAGCCGTTCACCCGCCGGCCGGTCATCGAGACGGTGATCGTCTACGAGCCCGACAGCGGCACGATCGAGATCATCGGCAGCGTCAAGAAACTGCGTGAGCGTCTCGCGAAGGCCTTTGCCGAGACCAAGCTCGGCGTGGCCATTCCTGCCGAGCGGTTGCCGCGGCGGCGGTTCGACCTGACGCCATTGCTCGATCCGCAGCACGTCCTTGCTTTCGATCCGAGCGATGGCATCGCCCGCGTCAAACTCACCATGCTGATGCTGTCGAACTGGGACAACGGCCTGACCCAGCAGTTCCAGATCCCCTTTGAGGACAACGAAACCACGCTTCATGAGGCGCTGGCCGCGCAGTACGGGACACAAAATCCGCTGCTCTCATCCTTGCGTCCGGTGTGCGCCCGGATTGACGTGCGGTTTCAGCCGCTACCCGGGCAACGCACGGGCAAGAAGGTGTCGGTGACGATCACCAGCGCGAACAAGTGCAATCTTCGCGGCAAGACGGCGCAGGAGCGTCTGATCCTCGATCGCTATCTTCACGACTGGGGCATCTACCGCGGGCGATGAGCGGTGACGGCGACACGGGTGCTGTCCCGAAAGACCGGTGAATTTCTTCTGGCGCTTCTGGAGCAGCCCCGGCCCGCCATTGCCGGAACCGCGTTGGAGGATCTTGATCCGGACATCGGTACGGAACTCACAGCCAACGGCAGCCTCCCGCCGGTGTCGGCGTCCCGATCCATCCAGATCGTCGATGATAACGGGGTATCGACGCGCGATCTGAGCTGGGCCCCGGGCGTCGAGCGGTACGCTTACTTTGATGCCGCCGACGGCTGGGTGGCGCCCGATGCCAACGAACTGCAGGTCTACCGGCTCGACACCGGCTGGTGGCTGGCCTGGCTCGTCGATGAGCTTGCACTCGAAAACGCCGGCAAACCCGCCGAACTCGTCGCTGATCACGCCTGGGATCTCGGTGACATCCGCATTTCCCGGAAGCGCAAGGCCCCGCTGCTGTTCGTACGGCGTCTTTATGCCGACGACGTGCGGTCGGCGCTGATTGCGGCACTGGACCGGCGAAGTGGCCGGAGCGGCGGCGTCCTGCTGACAACGACGCGCCACGCGTTAGAGACTTCAACTCTTCCGGGCTCGCATCGTCTGATGGCGGTGGCTGAGAGCCTGACGTCCAATGCAACAAACTTTCGCCTGGACGTTGCCTTGATCCAGGGGCTGTTCCTCGGACGACCCGCCGACTCGGTGGGGACGCGGGCGCTCGATCTGTCCCCGGACGGAGTGACACTGACCATTCACAGCGACGTTCTCCATATTCGCGGAGAGGTCCAGAAGTCGATCGTCAAACAGCTTGTCGATGCGTACCGGCTCGGCAAGCGTCCGCGCGCCGCGGACGTCTTGGAGAAAGCCAAGTCCTCCGCGGACTCCCTGGCCAAGGCGTTCAAGGGTAGTCCCAACTGGGCGACGCTGCGCCGCCATCTGCGCCAGGAGCAGGGCTTCTGCTGGTTCGAGCTGTAGCCGAACTCCTCCGTCATTTCCTCCGTTTCTCCGGTTCGATCTCCTCCGTTCCTCGGTGGTTCGCTGTCAGCACGATTTCGAGAGAATTGGAGCTGGCCGCCGTGTCCACCCGCCATCTGAATCAGACCGAGCTTTCCGCTCGCTGGAACCTCTCCCCCCGTACCCTTGAACGCTGGCGCTGGCTCGGCGAAGGGCCGCGCTACCTGAAGCTTGGTGGGCGGGTGCTGTACCGCGTCGAGGATGTCGAGGCATTCGAGTCCACCAACGCGATCGGCACGTCCGGCCAAACTCCCACGCAGCTCCACGCCCTGCTCCAGCCGCCGGGAACCCCCGCAAGACGGGCCGTAAGCAGCGCCTGAACCCGGTTTCGGCGCCGGGTTTTCGAGGGAATGCAACACCCTCCAGGGAAATACCTCGACGGCACTGCTCCGAGGCCGCGTCGGAGCCCGGCTGCCACTCCCACCGACGGAAACGAGGAGCGCGACATGAGGCAAGGAGCACGCCCCACGATGGATCAGGTCACTCTCAACCAGCTTCGCGACTGGCCGCCCGGCAAGGTCGCCGCGCAGCCGATCGAAGTTCTCGCCCCTCTCGCCGACAGCCTCGCCGAGATGAAGGCTTTCGTCGCCGAGGCCGAAGCGAGGCTGAACGCCGGACTCGACGTCCGGTTCGGCGATCGGGCGCGGCAACTGCGCGCTGCAGAGGGCAAGGACAGCGGCCGGGTGCGGTTTGGCGATGGCGCGTTCGTCATCGTCGGCGACGTAGCGAAGCGCGTCGACTGGGACCAGGACAAGCTGGCGGCCATCATCGCCCGCATCCGCCACTCCGGCGACGATCCGGCCGAATACGTGCGCACCACCTTCGGGGTCAGCGAGCGCGCATATGGTGCGTGGCCTTCGGCGATCCGCCGGCTGTTCGAGCCGGCCCGCACGGTGAAGTTGGCCAAGCCGCGGTACGCGATCGAGGCGCGCCGGGAACCGGAGGCCGCGTGATGGCGGCCCCCAACCCGGAAACCGTCAACAGCGTCGTCACCTTCGACCGCGAGCGCGGGTTTACCACCGGCTTCCGGATCATCACCGCCGACGAGCGGCTCCGCGAGCGCCGCGGCGTCAAGGCGGTGCTGCTGGGGATCAGCGGCATCGGCAAGACCACGCTGCTGTGGACCCTGCCGTCGGGCGAAACGCTGTTCCTGGACCTGGAGGCCGGCGATCTCGCCGTCGAGGGCTGGCCCGGCGACACGGTGCGGCCACGCACCTGGCAGGAGTGCCGCGACTTCGCCGTGTTCATCGGCGGCGCCAACCCGGCGCTGCGGGACGACCAACCCTACAGCCAGGCCCATTACGATGCCGTCTGCGAGCGCTTCGGCGATCCCGCCGTGCTCGACCGCTACGAGACGATCTTCGTCGACTCGATCACCGTTGCCGGACGTCTCTGCTTCCAGTGGTGCAAGGGGCAGCCGGAAGCGATCTCCGAGAAAACCGGCAGGCCGGACATCCGAGGCACCTACGGACTGCACGGCCGCGAGATGATTGGCTGGCTGACCCAGCTGCAACACACGCGAAACAAGAACGTCTGGTTCGTCGGGATCCTCGACGAGAAGTTCGACGACTTCAACCGCCGCACTTTCGCGCCGCAGATCGATGGCGCCAAGACGGGCAGCGAGCTGCCCGGCATCGTCGACGAGGTCATCACCATGGCCGAGATCCCGGCCGACGACGGCTCGTCCTACCGCGCCTTCGTCTGCCACACGCTGAATCCCTGGAAGTATCCGGCGAAGGACCGCTCGGGCCGGCTCGACATGATCGAAGAGCCGCACCTGGGTCGGCTGATGGCGAAGATCCGCGGGCCCAAGAAGCCGGCGCACGAGAGGTTGGAGTTTGGCCGCCCCGCCTCCCGTGACGCCGACACCCCTCAACCATCGCAAGCATGACGACAAAGGAGCTTTCCAACCATGAGCGCTTCCTGGAACGACTTCAACGACGCCCAGAACACGTCGATCATGCCGAAGGGCACGATCATCAAAGCCTGCCTCACCATCCGCCCGGGCGGCTACGACGACCCGGCGCAGGGCTGGACCGGCGGCTATGCCACGCGCGGCGACAGCGGCGCCGTCTACCTCAACGCCGAATTCACCGTTCTCGACGGCCCGTATGCCCGGCGCAAGATCTTCACCCTGATCGGCCTCTACAGCCCGAAAGGCCCGGAGTGGGCGAACATGGGCCGCGCGCTGATCCGCGGCATCCTCAACTCGGCGCGCGGCATCTCGGACAAGGACACCTCGCCGCAGGCGCAGGCGGCACGCCGCATCAGCGGCTTCCATGACCTCGACGGCATCGAGTTCCTCGCCCGCGTCGACGTCGGCGAGGACGTCAACGGCGATCCGAAGAACGAGATCCGCAAGGCGATCACCCCCGACCACCGGGACTACGCCAAGTACATGGGTGGGGCGGCAGCAGCGCCGGCGGTATCGGCTCCGGCCGCAGCGCCGGCGCAGCCGAAGTCCGGCATCCGCCCGACCTGGGCACAGTGACCGGACCGCGCAGCCATGCTGCTCAGACCGCGACAGCGGCTGTTCGTCGAGCGCAGCGTTCGCGCGCTCGGCGAACACTCGAACACCCTGGGCGTGGCCCCGACCGGTTGCGGCAAGACGATCATGCTGTCCGCTGTCGCCGGTGATCTGGTCGGCGGCGGTGCGGCCAAGGCCTGCGTCCTCGCCCATCGCGACGAGCTGACCGAGCAGAACCGATCGAAATTCGCCCGCGTCAATCCGGCGATCGCCACCTCGATGGTCGACGCGAAGGGGAAGTCCTGGGCCGGCCAGGTCACGTTCGCAATGGTGCCGACGCTGGCACGGCCGGCCAATCTCGACGCGATGCCGGCCCTTGATCTTCTGGTGATCGACGAGGCGCATCACGCCGCGGCCGATACCTACCGGCGGATCATCGACCGGGCTCGGGAGCGCAATCCCGATCTCAAGCTCTACGGCGTCACCGCCACGCCCAACCGCGGCGACCGCAAGGGGCTGCGCGAGGTGTTCTCCAACGTCGCCGATCAGATCCGCATCGGCGAGCTGGTGGCCGCCGGCCACCTGGTGCCGCCGCGCACCTTCGTCATCGACGTCGGCGTCCAGGAGCAGCTGAGCAAGGTGCGACGCACCGCCGACGATTTCGACATGGCCGAGGTCGACGCGATCATGAACCGCTCGCCGGTGACCGACGCGGTGATCCGTCACTGGCGGGAAAAGGCCGGCGGCCGGCAGACGGTGGTGTTCTGCTCGACGGTGGACCACGCCACCAACGTCTCGGCCGCCTTCAATGATGCCGGCATTGATGCGGCGCTCGTGACCGGCGACATGCCGGACAAGGAGCGGCGCTCGGTGCTGGCGCGCTACGCCGCGGGCGGCTGTCAGGTCGTCGTCAACGTCGCCGTGCTGACCGAAGGCTGGGACCATCCGCCGACCAGTTGCGTCGTCCTGCTACGGCCGAGCTCGTTCAAGTGCACGATGATCCAGATGGTCGGTCGTGGCCTGCGCACTGTCGATCCGCAGGAGCATCCTGCCGTCGTCAAGACCGACTGTGTCGTCCTCGATTTCGGCACCTCGTCGCTGTTGCACGGCTCGCTGGAGCAGGATGTCGACCTGGTCGGCCGCGAAGCTGACGGCGAGGCGCCGACCAAGACCTGTCCGGAGTGTGGCGCCATCGTGCCGCTCGGCGTTCCGGAGTGTCCGCTGTGCGGATACCTGTTCTCGGCGGCCGGCGCCGGAGATGGCGGTCAGCTGGGCGACTTCGCCATGAGCGAGATCGACCTCCTGAAACGCTCAAGCTTCCAGTGGTGCGATCTGTTCGGCGACGACGCGGCGCTGGTCGCCAACGGCTTCAACGCCTGGGGCGGTGCCTTCTTCCTGAACGGCCGCTGGTACGCCGTCGGCGGCGGACGGGGGAACAACCCGCGCCTGCTCGGCATCGGCGAGCGCACCATCTGCCTCGCTGCCGCCGACGACTGGCTGAACGAGAACGAGACCGACGAGAGCGCCCACAAGACGCGGTCCTGGCTGAAGCAGCCGCCGACCGAGAAGCAGCTCGCCTATCTGCCGGCGGAATACCGGCAGGATTTCGGGCTCACCCGCTACCAGGCCTCGGCGCTGCTGACCTTCCGCTTCAATCGCACCGGCATCCGCTCGCTGGTGTTTGCCGCCGAGCAGACTGGACTGGGGAGGGCGGCGTGATGGCCGGCAGCCCCTTTTGCCCGACCGCGATTCTGGCATCCGCGCGGCGTGCTCTGCGCGGTCTGCCGACGGCCGGCCTCTGGCTTTGGCTGGTTCGACTTAGGCACGCGGAAGCCGCCGGCGCCGTCGCAGTGGTTCTGCTCGATGCTCTGCCAGGGCTACTGGTGGCGGCGGCACAGGGACTCGGCCGGCATGTTTGACCTGCAGCCTGAGGAGAAGGCGGCGCTGCACGCCGCGATGAGACCGGTCGCCGAGATCATGGAGGAGATCGGGTGGGAGCGGCGCCTCTGTGACCTCGACCAGGCGCAGGTGCTGATGCTGATCGAAGTCGCGGTCGGCGGCTTTCAGGACGCCATGCACGCCACAGCCAGGCAGGACGGCCCGGAGGTGCCGTTCTGATGCTCGACTTCAACTCGCGTCCCAGGTTTGCCGATCTCGTCAACGCCGAGATCGATGCCGGCCTGCAGGCCGGTGACCGGACGACGGCACCGCGGACCTACCTCGGCGGCTCGCGCCTCGGACATCCCTGCGAGCGGGCGCTGCAGTTCGAGTACGCGCAGGCACCGAAGGACCAGGGCGCCGGTTTCGACGGCCGCACGCTGCGCATCTTCGCCATCGGCCACGCCCTGGAGGACCTCGCTGCCGGCTGGCTGCGGGCGGCCGGTTTCGATCTCTACACCCGCAAAGGCAATCGTCCGGACGGCGGGCAATTCGGCTTTTCTGTCGCGGGCGGACGCATCCGCGGCCACGTCGACGGCATCCTCGCCGATGGCCCGACACTACCGGAACTTGCCTACCCGGCGCTGTGGGAATGCAAGACGATGAACGCGCGGTCATGGAGGGAGACGGCGCAGAAAGGCGTAGCTCTGTCGAAACCGGTGTATGCCGCGCAGCTCGCCGTCTATCAGGCGTACATGGAAGGCAGCGTCGCCGGCATCTCCACCAACCCGGCACTGTTCACCGCCATCAACAAGGACACCGCAGAGCTTCACCACGAACTTGTGCCGTTCGAGGGCGGCCTGGCGCAGCGGATGAGCGACCGCGCGGTGCGCATCGTTCAGGCGACCGAGGCGGGCGAACTGCTGCCGCGCATCGCCGCCAACCCCGACCACCACGAATGCCGCATGTGCGCCTGGTCGCAGCGCTGCTGGAGCCTGCTGGCATGACCGACGACGGCGACAACATCATCCACTTCAACCCGTGGCGCGACTTCAATGATGCGCCGACAGTGACCGACGACGATCCGTTCGATCTGGAGCCGGATGCGGCGCAGATCGGCGTGTTCCTCGATGTCGTGTTCGGCTACTGCGAGGGCTGGATCCCGTTCCGCGGCTTTATCGACAAGGGTCAGGGCTTCGCCGGCCGCCCGCACAACATCTGGGTGGAGGCCGACGGTACGGTTGCCGGGAAGGCGGTCAACTTCGCCGGCTGGGCGGCACGCGAGGGAGCGGCGTTCTACGTCGTTCCCGGCACGGTGGGCGAGCACGGACGCGCGAAGTCCGCCGACATCCGGCAATTGCAGACGGTGGTGGTCGATCTGGATGCCGGCGACATCGCCGCCAAGCTCGAACATCTGCTGCGGCATCTCGGCGAGCCGACGCTGATCGTCGAGTCCGGCGGGCGGACGCCGGAGGGGCTCGACAAGCTGCACGTCTGGTGGCGGCTGACCGAGCCGGCCGAAGGTGACGACATCGGCGTCCTGTGCCGGCTGCGCGGCGACATCGCCGTCAAAGTCGGCGGCGACACCCACTTTCGCTCGGCGCACCAGCCGATCCGGGTGGCCGGTTCGATCTACCACAAGGGCGGCTGCAAGCGGCTTGTCGCCATCCGCCGGCACAGCCCCACGCTCGAGGTCGACCTGGGCGACTTCGCGGAAGCCGTCGATGCGATGCCGCCGCTGCCGGGCATCGGCTCCGATCCTGGACCGTCAGGGGCGGCGAAGCCCGGCATCGACGACGTGCTGATCACCCCGGTGCGCGACGGTGGACAGGACGACTGGACGCGCTTCCAGGGCGTCAGCGCCGCCATCGGCCACTACGTGCGGCTGGCGCACGACGGCCGGATCAGTCGCGAGGAGGCGTGGGAGGCGATCTGCCAGTACAACGCCGCCATGCTGCGCCCCAGCTGGCCGCTGGAGCGGTTGGCGTCAGAAGCGCAGCGGCTGTGGCGGCTGCACGAGGAACGCAACGGCCCGGCCCTGCAGCTCGCGGGGCCCGTCGCTCCGCCCTCGCTGCCGACCTTCACGCTCGGCGAGCTGCTCGATGATACGAGCGCGATGCCGGACGACCTGATCGCGCCCCGGCTGCTGACCCCAGGCGGCATGCTGGTGCTCGGCGGCGCGCCCAAGGTCGGCAAGAGCGACTTCGTCATCAGCCTGCTGGCGCACATGGCGGCCGGCGTGCCGTTCCTCGGCTTCACCCCGCCGCGGCCACTCGCGATCTTCTACCTGCAGGCGGAGGTGCAGTACCACTACCTGCGCGAGCGTATCCAGGCGATCCGCCTCGATCCGGCGGTCATCGCCGCGGCAAGGGAGCGCCTGGTCGCCACGCCGAAGGTGCGGATGCTGCTCGATGCCGGCGGCGTCGCCGCCACCACCGCCGCCATCCGTGACCGCTTTGCCGAAGCACCGCCCGACATCATCGTCATCGATCCGATCCGCAACCTGTTCGACGGCGGCGCCGAGGGCAAGGGCGAGAACGACAACGCGGCCATGCTGTTCTTCCTGCAGGAGCGGGTGGAGGCGTTGCGCGATGCGGTCTCGGCCGAAGCCGGACTGATCCTCTGCCACCATACCCGCAAGATTACCAAGAAGCAGCTGGCCGAAGATCCGTTCCAGGCGCTGTCCGGCGCCGGCAGCCTACGCGGGTTCTACACCGCCGGCATCCTGATGCACCGGCCGGACGAGGACCGGCCGGAGCGGATGCTGCAGTTCGAGCTGCGCAACGGCCCGGCGATCGGGCCGAAGCTGGTGGACAAGGTCAATGGCCGCTGGGTCGAGAGCGACCGCCGCGGCGAGCGCCTGGTGCGCAAGGCGCAAGGCGAGAGGTTCGACGCCGAACGGGCCCGCAAACACGACGTTATCCTGCAGATCCTGTTCGAAGAGGCGCGGCAGTGCCGCGTCTACACCGCCAGCCAGTTCGCCGAAGCGTTCGAGAACCAGGCCGGCCTCGGCGGCAACACCGTCATTCGCGAGCGGCTCTCGGTGCTCGCCACCAAGGGCTTCATCAAGTTCTTCCGCGACGCAAAGGAATACGGGTTGCCGCCGCCCGGGCGGTCCCGCTTCGGCTACCTGTGCGTCGAGGGAATGGAACTGGGGGCGGGCGGTCAAAGCGTCGATCCCGACACCGGCGAGGTGACTGAGAGCGCACCGCTGCCAGTGCTGCCGACCCACTACAAATGCCCGCAGACCGGCGTCGCGCTCGCCGTCGAGAACCCTGCCGTATGGGTTTATCAGCATGACGATGAATAAGCGCGTCGCGCGTGATCCAGTTGCCGGAAATTTCCGGCAACTGCGGCAACTGCACCCACCGCGGCAACTGGAATTCTGCAATATCAATGAGTTATGCCAGCTGCCAGTTGCCGCCGCGGCAACTGCGACAACTGGCATTTTAGACAATGAAATCAATTTGTTATGGATCGTAGTTCAGTTGCCGCATCAGGCCCTCCATAGGAGGAGAGAGAGCACCTCCCTTGGAGTGCTCTCTCTCAAGGATGGAGGGAGTGCGCGACTTGTTCGGACCACCCGGGCACCCAGCCCGGGGAAGATCGGATGGCGACGGCGTTCCTGGCAGTTCCCCGCCGCCATCCTCACCACGACGACCCTGAGATGAGGAACGATCATGGCTACTCAGACTCTGACCCAACGACAGATCGATGCAAGCGTAGCGGCACCGGCGCCGATCGAGGCGCTTGCTGGCTGCAAGCCGACGCCGCCGGTGATCCTCGCCCTCGATCTCGGCCAGCACACCGGCTGGGCCGCCCGCAGTCGCGACGGCGCGATCGCCAGCGGCGTGCAGGAATTCCGCCCCGGCAGGTTCGAGGGCGGCGGGATGATCTGGCTGCGGTTCCGCGCGTGGCTACAGGAGATCGACGAGACTGCGGGCGGCGTCGGCGTGGTGGTGTTCGAAGAGGTGCGGCGGCATCTCGGCACCAGCGCGGCGCATGCGTTCGGTGGTTATCTCGCGCATCTCACCGCCTGGGCGGAGGCCAACCGGATCCCGTACCAGGGCGTGCCCGTCGGCACGGTCAAGCGGCACATCGCCGGCAAGGGCAACGCCGACAAGCAGGCGGTGATCGCTGCGGTGAAGGCGCTGGGCTTCAACCCGGCCGACGACAATGAGGCCGACGCGTTGGCGCTGCTCAACTGGGCGATCGCGCATGGGGTCGGAGTGGTGCGATGAACCTGAATCCGGCGGTTGGCCGGTGAATCTGATCGTCGGTCTGGGGTTGTCTTCGCGTTTCGCGGGTGGGATCAGACGGGCAAGGCGACGGGCGGTGG
>WBZV01000460.1_pt1 | contig 24229 bp, 21 predicted proteins | sample 5204221 | NCBI WGS metagenome assembly WBZV01 (sample SAMN12344360, study PRJNA552823) | activated sludge metagenome | biome: Activated sludge suspended growth; feature: Nitrification reactor; material: Wastewater; isolation source: activated sludge from nitrification reactor of wastewater...
CGACTGGTACCTGCAGGCCAAGGAGCTGGATCTGGATTACGACACGGAGGTGGGCGAGGCGCGCCAGGGCACCCTGTGGTTCAAGGGCGTACCGCTGGCCTATCTGCCGTGGGCCGACTTCCCCCTCGGCGAGAGCCGCAAGTCCGGCCTCCTGTCGCCCACCTTCGGCACCTCCAACAAGGTCGGCTTCGATCTGTCGGTGCCCTACTACTTCAACCTCGCGCCGAACTACGACGACACCCTGACCACCCGTCTGATGGGGCGCCGGGGCCTGCAGTTCCGCAACGAGGCGCGCTACATCAACCCCAACTACCGGGGTATCACCTACCTGGAGTACATGCCCCAGGATCAGGTGGAGGGCCGCAGCCGCTACGTCGGTTCGGTCAGGCATGACCACAACTTCGGTAGCGGGTGGACCAGCAACATCAATTTCAACGGTGTCTCCGATCCGCGCTACTTCATCGACCTGAGCACGCGCCTGGCTTTGACGTCCCAGGTCAACCTGCTGCGCCAGGGCTCGGTGACCTATGCGGGTGGGGGCTGGTGGACTGCCACCGGCATGCTGCAGGCCTTCCAGACCCTGGATGATCCCAAGACCGGCGCTGCGCCGGTCAGCACGCCCTACAAGCGTCTGCCCCAGCTAATGTTGATGGCCAATCGCCCGGATATGCCGGGGGGCACCACTTTTCAGTTGGCCAGCGAGTTCGTTGCCTTCAGCCACCCGACCCAGGACGAAGGCCGCCGCCTGACCTTCTACCCGCAGCTCTCGCTCCCCCTGCAGACGGCAGCCTTTCACTTCACGCCCAAGATCGGGGTGCACGCCACCCGCTACGAGCTGGACCGGAGGGTGAGTACGGGGGACAACTCCACCACCCGCACCCTGCCCATCCTGTCGGTGGACAGCGGCGTGACCTTCGAGCGCGAGGCCACCTTTGGCGGGCGGGATTTCGTGCAGACCCTCGAGCCGCGGATCTACTACCTCTACGTGCCCTACCGCGACCAGTCGAACATTCCCAACTTCGATACGGGCTTTTACGACTTCAACTTTGCGCAGATCTTTGCAGAGAACGTCTATACCGGCGGGGACCGCATCTCCAACGCCAATCAGATCACCACCGCGGTGCAGAGCCGCCTGATCGACCCGACGACGGGGGCCGAGACACTGCGTGCGGCCCTGGGGCAGCGCTACTATCTGGTGGATCAGCGTGTCACCCTCAACAAGGACACCCCGGCGCGGACCGGCAAGCAGGCCGATCTGCTTGCTGCCCTCGGCATCAATCTGGCGCCCAAGACCACGCTCGACACGGCCTGGCAGTACAACCCCAGGGACAACTGGACAGAGCGTTTCAATTTCGGCGTCCGTTACCAGCCGGGCTATGCCCGCACCCTGGGGGTGAGCTGGCGCTATCGGCGCAACTATTCCACCGATGCTGCCAACCCCAATGGTTTCCGCGACATCGACCTCACCGGCCAATGGCCCCTGTGGGGTAACTGGTACGGCGTGGGGCGCTACAACCGCAACCTGCGTGATCACCGCCTGACCCAGGGCATTGCCGGCGTCGAGTACAACGCCGGTTGCTGGGTGTTCCGTGGCGTGGTGCAGCATCTCACCACCAGCGCCACCGACGTGACCCGCGCCTTCTTCTTCCAGTTGGAATTCAACGGCGCGGGCAGCCTTGGCTCCAGCCCGCTCAATGTCCTCCGGCGCAGTGTTCCCGGCTACAACCGCATCAATGATGGCTCCAACCCCTTCTCCAGTGACGACGACTTCTGAAAGCGCGCCCCGACCCATGAAATTCATCGTCTCCCTGCTTGCCGCATCCCTCATTTCCAGCCTCGCTTCCGCCGCCAACGGGCCGGTGGAGGTCGATCGCATCGTGGCGGTGGTCAACAGCGAAGTCATCACCCGTTCCGACCTGCGCATGCGGGTGGCGCAGGTGACCCGCCAGCTCAGCCGGCAGGGCACGCCGCTGCCCGCCGCCGAGGTGCTCGAGAAGCAGGTGCTGGAGCGTCAGATCATGGAGCGGCTGCAACTGCAGCTGGCCGCCGAGACCTCCCTGCGCATTGATGACGTGACCCTGGACCGGGCCGTCGGACGCATCGCCGACACTAACCGCCTGTCCATGACCGAGTTCCGCAAGGCATTGGAGCGGGATGGCATCTCCTGGGACCGCTTCCGGGAAGAGGTGCGCAACGAAATGCTGCTGACCCGAGTGCGTGAGCGCGAGGTGGATGGCCGTATCGTGGTGTCGGACGCGGAGGTCAGCAACTTCCTGGCCCATCCCGAGAACGCCATGGGGCAGGACGAATACAACCTCTCCCACATTCTCTTTCGGGCGCCGGAGGGGGCAACCCCCGAGCAGCTTGCACGCCTGCGCGCCAAGGCCGATGACGTGGCAGCCCGCATCGGGCGGGGCGAGCCCTTCGACAAGCTGGCCGCCAGCTATTCCGATGCCCCCGACGCCCTGACCGGCGGCAACCTGGGCTGGCGCAGCGCCGAGCGCCTTCCCGGCCTGTTTGCCGAAGCCGTTTCCAGCCTCAAGCCGGGCGAGACCACGCCCATCCTGCGCAGCGCGGCGGGCTTTCACATCGTGCGCGTGATCGACCGCAAGGGCGGCGCCTCATCGGGCGTGCCCGCCCAGGTCCAGCAGACCCGTGCCCGTCATATTCTGATCAAGACCTCCGAGGTGGTCTCCGATGCAGACGCCCGCCGCCGCCTTGTCGATCTGCGCGAGCGGGTGGTCCAGGGCGGTGCCAGCTTTGCCGATCTGGCCCGTATCCACTCGGCCGACCTGTCGGCAGCCAAGGGGGGCGATCTGGGCTGGATCTACCCGGGCGATACCGTTCCCGAGTTCGAACAGACCATGGATGCCCTCAAGCCCGGTGAGCTCAGCCAGCCTGTGCAGTCGCCCTTTGGCTGGCATCTGATCCTGGTTGAAGACCGACGCGTGCAGGATGTCTCCGACGAGCGCAAGCGGGGTGCCGCGCGCAATGCGCTGCGCGAGCGCAAGTCCGACGAGGCTTACCAGGATTGGCTGCGCCAGTTGCGTGACCGGGCCTACGTGGAATACCGCAGCGAAGATCGCTGAACCCGACGTGCGGGCGGCGCAGTCTGCCGTCGCCCGCACCCCTTGAGCAGCGCCGCTTCCTCCCCTTCAGTCTCGCCCCCACCATGCCCTCCCCGCTTCCCGTCCTTGCCATCACCAGCGGTGAGCCCGCCGGTATCGGCCCCGACCTGTGTGCCGCCCTGCCGCGCCTCGACTGCCCCGCGCGTCTTGTCGTCCTGGGTGATCGCAACATGATTGCCGCCCGCATCCATGCGGTGGAGCCTTCCGTCCGCATTCTCGACTACGCGGTCGGCAACACCCCCCGGGCCGGCAGCCTGGAGGTGCTTCATGTGCCGCTCGCCCGTCCGGTCACCCCGGGCCGGCTGGATGCGGCCAATGCCCGCTACGTCCTCGATGTGCTCGACCGGGCCATCGTCGGGTGCCGGTCGGGAGAGTTTGCCGGCATGGTCACCGCACCGGTGCATAAGGGCATCATCTGCGATGGGGGCGTGCCGTTTTCGGGGCATACGGAATACCTGGCCGAAGCCACCGGCACCCCGCTGGTGGTGATGATGCTGGTGGGCGGGGGCATGCGTGTGGCACTGGCCACCACCCATCTGCCCCTCAAGGATGTGTCCGCGGCCATCACTCGCAGCCTGCTCACCGATACCCTGCGCATCCTGCATGCGGATCTGCGCGACCGCTTCGGTCTGGTGGCACCACGTATCCTGGTGGCTGGCCTCAACCCCCATGCGGGGGAGGGTGGCCACATGGGGCGTGAAGAGATCGACGTGATCAACCCGGTGCTGGAGGCCCTGCGCGCCGAGGGCATGGACCTGCGTGGCCCCCTTCCGGCGGACACCCTTTTCGTGCCCCATACCCTGGAACAGGGAGATGCGGTGCTGGCCATGTTCCATGATCAGGGCCTGCCTGTGCTCAAGCACGCCAGTTTCGGGGGGGGCGTCAATGTCACCCTGGGGCTGCCCATCATCCGTACCTCGGTCGATCACGGTACGGCCCTTGATCTGGCAGGTACAGGTCGCGCAGACCCGGGCAGCCTGTTTGCTGCCGTCGGGCTCGCCATTTCCATGGCCCGGGCATGAACGGCCGGCGTCGCCTGTTGCTTGGTGGTGTTGCAGCCCTTGGACTTGCGGCCTGCGCCGACCTGACCCACAAGCCCGAGCAGCCCGTGGTGCCTCGCGTCGCCCGCAAGCCACGGGTGGCCCTGGCCCTGGGTGGGGGGGCGGCCCGTGGCTTTGCCCACATCGGCGTCATCAAGGTTCTCGAGACCCAGGGTCTGGTGCCCGATCTCATCGTGGGCACCAGTGCCGGGGCGGTGGTCGGTGCCCTCTATGCCGCCGGGCACGGGCCCTTTGAACTGCAGAAACTGGCCATCCAGCTGGATGAGTCTGCCGTCACCGACTGGAGTCTCTTCGATCGGGGTGTGATCAAGGGCGAAGCCCTGGAGCGCTTCATCAACACCCATGTGGGCAACAAGCCCATCGAGGGCTTGAAGCGTCGCTTTGCTGCCGTGGCCACCGATCTGCAGAGCGGCCAACCCATCGTTTTCCAGCGGGGAAACACCGGCACCGCGGTACGCGCGTCCTCGTCCATTCCGGGGGTCTTTCCGCCGGTGCCCATCAACGGGCGAGAATATGTCGATGGCGGCCTGGTGGCACCGATCCCGGTACGTGAAGCCCGGGGTCTGGGGGCGGACATCGTCATTGCGGTGGATATTTCGGGCCGTCCCAGCGGCAAGAAGAACCAGAGTAGTCTGGACGTGCTGCTCGACACCATCGCCATCATGGGGGGCGCCCTGGGGCGTGACGAACTGGCCGGTGCCGACGTGGTCATTCGCCCCGATCTGAAGGGCCTTCCCGCCACCAACTTCCAGCAGCGCCATGAAGCCATTCTCGAGGGGGAACGGGTCGGCTTTGCCGCCGTGGCCCGGGTCCGGGAGGCGATGGCAGCCTGGGAAAAGAAGCATTCCTGAGAAAGCCCCGGATGAGCGAACCCCATCTCGCGCGCAAGCGCTTCGGCCAAAACTTCCTGTCCGACCCCAACATCATTCGCAAGATCATCGAGGCGATCCGCCCCGCCGAGGGTGATCGCATGGTTGAAATCGGCCCGGGCCTTGGCGCCATGACCGAACCCCTGATGGCGCGGCTGCCCCATCTGCATGTGGTCGAGATCGACCGGGACCTGATCGCCCGCCTGAAGGAGGCGCATTCCCCCGAGAAGCTGACCATCCACGAGGGGGATGCCCTCAAGTTCGATTTTGGCAGCCTGGTGACCGATGGCGCTCCGCTGCGCGTCGTCGGCAACTTGCCCTACAACATCTCCACGCCCATCCTCTTCCATCTCGCCGACTACGCCGAGAGGGTGAAGGACATGACCTTCATGCTGCAGAAGGAAGTGGTGATGCGCATGGTGGCGGAGCCCGGTACCGAGGAGTACGGGCGGCTGTCGGTGATGCTGCAGTATCGCTTCAACATGGGGCGGCTTTTCGATGTGCCACCGGGTGCCTTCCGTCCGGCACCCAAGGTGATGTCGAGCATCGTGCGCATGGTGCCGCGCCCGCTGGCCGAGTGTGCGGCGTCCGACTACGCCCTGCTCGGCAAGATCGTGACGGCAGCCTTTGGCCAGCGCCGCAAGACCTTGCGCAACACCCTGCGGGATTTCCTGGACGAGTCCGACTATGCGGCTCTGGCGCTGGATCCCGGCCTGCGTGGCGAGAAGCTGGGTGTGGATGCCTTTGTGCGCATCGCCAATCACGTGGCCGGTCGAGCCCATCGCCCCGCTTGATCCGCCACGGGGCGATGGGCTCGGGTGCGTCGTTCGCTTCTTACTGGGCGCCGAACTTCACATTCACACCCGCCAGGAAGAGGGTGTCGTTCTGCTTGGCCGGTGACTGGGCCAGGCTGTCATAGCGGTTCTGGAAGCCGACCGTCAGGTTCATGGTCTTGTTCATCGCCACCGACAGGCCGGCGTCGAAGATCGCGCGGAACTCGCCGGTGTCACGCAGGTTGGGGAAGACCACCAGGCGCTGCTTGAAGCTGGTGGTGTCGGTCAGCTTGTGGGTGGATTCCTCGCCGAAGATCAGTTCGGGCGTGGTGTAGGTGCGGCGCAGGTCGCCATCAATGCGCAGGCCCGGGGCGGAATAGCGATCCAACTTGTAGCCCAGACCGCCAAAGATGTCCCAGGTGGTGTCGGGCGTCTTGATCAGGTGGTAACCGAGGCCGCCGTTGATCCCGGCGCGCAGGTTGAGGTGCTTGAGCTGATCACGCTCCAGGTCCAGCCCGCCGAAGGCGAACACGTTGGCGTTCAGATTGTGGTCGTAACGGGTCCCCGCGCGCCACAGGTTGGCGGTGGTGTTGGTGTTGTCGTCCTTGTCCTTGGATTGGGCGAAGAGGGCCTGGCCGTACATGGACCACTTGTCGGTGGCGGTGATGCGCGCGGCATCCAGATTGATGTTCACGGTGCTGTTGCGGGCATTGCCGGAGGAGAACGAGGCAGCCGCGCCACCCACGCCACGCCACTGGCCGTCCGCCTTGATGTCATCGGCAGTGGCCTGGCCGCAGGCCAGCAGGGCGGAGACCGCCAGCAGGGAGAGCTTCTTCATGGAACTTCCTTTCTTGCGCATTGGGCCCTCGCGGGCACGGAAAGCGCAGAGGATAAGAAGTCGGCTGTCACGAAGGTGTCTAATATTCCTCATGGCACAACTGTTTGCGCCTGTGGAATTCTGTATCGGTTTTCCCTGGGGGAGACCCCCACGCTCCCCGCTGCGCGGCTCGCTGCCCCCCGAGGGGGCGCGTTTCATCTTGGGACGGCCCGGCGATGAAAGGGACCCCCACGCTCCCCGCTGTGCGGTTCGCTGCCCCCCGAGGGGGCGCTTTTCATCTTGGGACGGCCCGGCGATGAAAAAGGCCCGGCACCGCAAGGGGGCCGGGCCTGGGACTGCTCGGGCGGATGCCGGAGATCAGTCTTTCTTCATCGGGCAGGTGTTCATGCCGAGCAGCGGGTAGACCGGGCAGAAGCCGGTCAGACCGGTGGCCAGGGGCACTACGCCGATCCAGGCCCAGGTCGGTCCGCCCAGAAGGGCAGCCCAGGCTACCAGGGCCACGCCGCCGCCAATCCGCAATACTTTGTCGATACCGCCCACATTCGCTTTCATGATCGCCTCCTCGGCACATTGGTTCAGGTGGGCGTATTGGAGCATTTGCCGCCAGGGGGCGTCTGTAACCTTGGTTACAGAGCCGGGGGGCGTGCTTCAGCCGCCGGCCAGGCGGCGCAGGCCGGCGGGGTCGAGAATCTCGATCTGCTCCCGCGAGAGGGCGACCAGCCCCTGCTCTGCCAGACCCTTGAGCAGGCGGCTGACGATTTCCCGCACACTGCCCAGTTCGTCGGCGAGTTGTTGGTGGGTGGTATGGAGGCGCTGCCCCTTGCCCAGCAACAGGGCGGCGAGTCGCTGGTCGAGTTTGCGGAAGGCCACTTCCTCGATTAGCTGCATCAGATCGGCAATGCGCTCGGAAAACAACTGGAAGACGAAATCGCGGAAGGCCTGCTCCCCCAGCAGGGCCTGGAAGTCCTCGTTGGGCACGACCAGCAGGGTGGTGTCGGCTTCGGTGACGCCGCGGGCGTTGTAAGGCGCCTGGCCAAGCAGGCAGGCCGAGGAAATGATGCAGGTTTCTCCTGGCGTGACGCGGTAAAGCGGCAGCTCCCGCCCGTTCGGGGCCGCCTTGACCACCCGGATGCTGCCCGAAATCACGAAGGGAAAGCCCCGGCATGCCTGGCGTTCGTCGAAGACCGTGGTGCCCGCCGGCAACTCGAGAAACTGGGCGCGGGCCTCCAGGCGCTGGCGCGTGCGGGCGGTCAGGGTGGCAAGGATGGGGTAGAGGGCGATCAGGGCGTCGCCGGCAGGGGCTGTAGTCATCCGAGTTCGACAACGACGGGAGTGTGGTCCGAGGGGCGCTCAAGCTTGCGCGGTTCCTTGTCGGTGTAGCAGGCCGCGCATCTTTCCACCAGGGGAGGTGAGAGCAACAGGTGGTCAATGCGCAGGCCGAAGTTGCGACGGAAGGCGCCCATCCGGTAATCCCACCAGGAAAAGCTGCGCTCCTCCTGCTCGAAGAGGCGGAAAGCGTCTCTCAGCCCGAGGTCGATCAGGGCCTGGAAGGCCGCCCGCTCGGGCACAGACACATGGATCTCGTCCTTCCAGTCCGGGTGGGCATCCCGGTCTTCCGGCGCAACGTTGTAGTCGCCGGCCAGCACCAGTTGCGGGGTGGCCTGCAGTTCGGTCTTCAGCCAGGCGGTGAGGGCCTCCAGCCAGGCCATCTTGTAGGCGAACTTGTCGGAGCCGACGGCCTGCCCGTTGGGGAAGTAGCCGCACACGATGCGCACCCCGTCGAGGGTGCCGGCGATGATGCGCTTCTGTTCGTCGGCAAAGCCCGGGATGTCGAGGGTGACGTTCTCGAGGGGCTTGCGGCTGAGGATGGCGACACCGTTGTAGGTCTTCTGCCCGTTGAACACGGCCTGGTAGCCGGCGGCTTCGATTTCAGCCAGGGGAAAGGCCTTGTTCTCGCACTTGAGCTCCTGCAGGCACAGGGCATCGGGCTGGTGGGCCGCCAGCCAGTCGAGCACGTGGGGCAGGCGGACCTTGAGGGAATTGACGTTCCAGGTGGCGATCTTCATGGGGTCTGCGAGTCAGTTGTCGGCATGAAAGCCTCTCGCCACAGGGCCGTGGTGAGGGGCTGCGTGGAGGAACGGTGCTCAGCGTTTGCCGGCCGGGTAGCCGGCGTTATCCAGCAGGCTGTGCCACAGGGGTTCGGCGAGGCCGGCTTCCACCGTGCGGCCAACCACCAGGGTGGGAACGAAGGGCTCCTTGCTGAAGCGGGCCTTGAAGGCTTCGACCTGCTCGGTGCTGTCGATGGCGGTTTCGCTGAAGGGAACGCCGCGCTTCTGGAGCAGCGCGCGTCCGTCCTCGCAGGGCTTGCCGCAATCCTTGCTGGTGTACAGGGTCACGGGAAAGCTGGCGGCGGCCTTGCGGGTCAGGAAGGGGGTCTGGGCGTTGCCCCGGTTGGGCTGGACGTTGCGCTCCTCGAACTTCTTGATGGCCTGGGGGGGCGGCTGGTCGCTGTACTGCACGCGACCCTGCTCATCCACCCAGCGGTAGGCGTTTTGAGCCGTTGCCGGCCCTGCGCCGGCAAGCATCACCAGCAGCAGGGGCAGGACGGCGCGGGGGGCGGCGAGCGTCATGCCGGCACCATGCCGCTGTGGCGCAGCAGGGCATCCACCTGCGGCTCGCGGCCCCGGAAGGCCTTGAAGGATTCCAGGGCCGGGCGGCTGCCGCCGACGGCGAGGATCTCGCTCCAGAACCGCAGGCCGGTGGCGGTGTCGAGCACGCTGCCCTTGGGCCGGCCTTCTTCCTCGAAGGCGGCGAAGGCGTCGGCCGACAGCACTTCAGCCCACTTGTAGCTGTAGTAGCCAGCCGCGTAGCCCCCGGCAAAGATGTGGGTGAAACTGTTGGGGAAACGGTGCCAGGCTGGCGGCACCAGCACGGCGACTTCCTTGCGGACCTCCGCGAGGAGATCCATGTAGCCCTGGGTGGCCGGGTCGAAATCCATGTGCAGCAGCAGGTCGAACAGGGAGAACTCCAACTGGCGCACGGTCTGCAGGCCGCTCTGGAAGTTCTTGGCGGCCAGCATCTTGTCGAAGAGGGCTCTGGGCAGAGGCTCGCCGGTTTCAGCGTGGGCGGTCATTTCGCGCACCACGTCCCATTCCCAGCAGAAGTTCTCCATGAACTGGCTGGGAAGCTCCACGGCATCCCACTCGACGCCGTGGATGCCCGAGACGGCTAGGTCGTCCACCTGGGTGAGCAGGTGGTGGAGACCATGCCCGGTTTCGTGGAACAGGGTGATCACGTCGTCGTGGCTGAAGGTGGCGGGTTTGCCACCCACGGGGCCGGGGAAGTTGCACACCAGGTAGGCCACCGGGGTCTCGATGCCGCCGGCCAGGCGTCGCCGGGTGATGGCGGAGTCCATCCAGGCGCCGCCCTTCTTGGTGTCACGGGCGTAGAGGTCGAGGTAGAACTGACCGACCAACTGGCCGGCCCGCTCGATACGGAAGAAGCGCACGTCCGGGTGCCAGACGGGGCCGGTGTCCGGTTTGATGCTGACCTGGTAGAGCTTCTCGACGACCTGGATGAGGCCGTCCAGCACCTTGTGCTCGGGCAGGTATTCCTTCACTTCCTGTTCCGAGAAGGCGTAGTTGGCTACACGCAGTTTTTCCGAGGCGTAGGCCACATCCCAGGGTTCGAGGGGTGAGAGACCGAGCTGCTCCTGGGCGAAGGTGCGGAGTTCGGCCAGATCGCGCTCGGCGAAGGGTTTGGCCTTGACCGCCAGCTCGCGCAGGAAGCCAAGCACCTGATCCGGGCTGTCGGCCATTTTCGGGACCAGCGAAACCTCGGCAAAGTTGCGGTAGCCAAGCATGCGGGCCTCCTCGGCACGCAGGGCGAGGAGCTGCTGGATCAGCGGGCCGTTGTCCCACTCGGGCTTGCTGTAGCCGTTGTCGATCTCGGCTGCGCGAGTGGCATAGGCGCGGTACAGGGTTTCGCGCAGGCCGCGGCTGTCGGCGTACTGCATCACCGGCAGGTAGGAGGGCATCTTGAGTCCAAAGCGCCAGCCATCCAGGCCGGCCTTTTCGGCCGCATCCCGCGCGGCGGCGATCACATCTTCGGGCAGGCCGGCGAGATCGCCTGCCTCGGTGACCAGATGGCTGAAGGCATTGGTCGCATCGAGGACGTTCTCGGAGAACTTGGCCCCAAGGCCGGCCATCTCTTCCTGGATGGCCTGGAAACGGGGCTTCTGGTCGTCGGGCAGCTCGGCACCGGAGAGGCGGAAGCCGCGCAGCTCGTTGTCGATGATGCGGCGGCGGGCCGGACTGAGGGTGGCGTATTCGGGGCCGTGGGCAATCGCTTTATATTTTTCGAAAAGCTTAAGGTTTTGCCCCAATTCGGCGTAAAAACGGGTGACCTCCGGCAGCATTGCGTTGTAGGCCTCGCGCCATTCGGGGGTGTCCATGACGCTGTGCATGTGGACGGCAATCCCCCAGGCACGGCCGAGGCGCTCGCTCTCGTTTTCGATGGGCTCGACGAAGGTGGCCCAGGTTGGCACGGCAGGGTCGTCCTGGAGGCGTTCGACGGTGTTGCGCAGGGCCTCAAGCAGGCTGCGCACGGCGGGTTCCACGTGGGCCGGCTGAATCGCGTCGAAGCGTGGCAGGCCGGACAGGTCGAGCAGGGGCGAGGTGGCGGGGGTGGTAGTCATTTTTTGAAGGCTGTCAGTTGAGTGGATTCATTTTGCCGAAATCCGCGTGGAGTGTCGCCTCTATCGGCGACCCGGGTCGGGACGACGGACATGTGCAAAGGGGAAGGGCGTGAGCGACAAGGCGTTGAATCTGGCGGAGCAGGCGTTCCTGCATACCATTACCCAGGAACTGGAGCGTGGCGAACTGCGTTTTCCGACTTCCATGGAAGTGACCATGCGGGTGATGGAGGCCCTGGATGATCCGGACATGGACCTGGGCCGATTGTCGACCATGGTATCCGCTGAACCGCTGCTGGCGGCACGTACCGTGGCGCTGGCCAATTCCGCCTGGTACAACCCGAGCGGTCGCGTGGTCACGGATGTGCCGAAGGCCCTGGTTCGTATCGGTTTTGGCAAGTTGAGGGCGCTTTCCATGGCGGTGGCGGCGGAGCAATTGATGCACCGGGATATGCTCGGTCCCTACCAGCCCCTGATCCGCAAGCTCTGGGCCCACTGCGTGGATGTGGCCGCGACGGCAAGTGTGCTCGCACGGCGGTGCACCGGTCAGGACCGGGATGCCGCCTTCTTTGCCGGCATGGTGCATGACATCGGCCAGTTCTTCCTGCTGGCCCGGGTGTGGGAATACCCGGAGATGCTCAGCGACGATAGCCCTCTTTCGGATCTGGTGCGGGTTTGGCATGCCCCGGTGGGGCGGGCGGTGCTGGCGGCCATGAGCATGCCGCGGGAGCTGGTGGATGCGGTGGACAATCCCGAGATCTATGGGGGTGAGTGGCCGCCCGCCACGATCCCCGACCTGATCTTCATTGCGAACCTGGTGGTTGAGTCGCGCAACCCGTTTTCGCCCGAGGACGAGGATTTTCGTCAAGGTCTGGCCCGGGCGGCGACCCTCGGCCTGGATCCAGTCCGTCTTGAGGAGGCACTGACGGAATCCGCCGAGGAGCGCCAGACGCTCATCGACCTGTTCCGGGTCGGCTGATTTCCGATTTCAGGCCTTCAGTGAACGCCCATGACCCGCCGTGGCGGGTCATGGGCGTTCATGCGGTGCCCGAAGGCAGCGTTTAGAGGTGCTGGCCGGTGAGACGCTCGTAGGCTTCGACGTACTTGGCGGCAGTGCGGGCAATGACCTCATCCGGCAGCCGGGGGCCGGGGGCGACCTTGCCCCAGTCGAGGGTCTCGAGGTAGTCGCGCACGTACTGCTTGTCGTAGCTGGGCGGGCTGATGCCTTCGGCGTAACTGTCGGCCGGCCAGAAGCGGGAGGAGTCGGGTGTCAGGGCTTCGTCGATCAGGTGCAGGGTGCCCGCCCCATCAATGCCGAACTCGAACTTGGTGTCGGCAATGATGATGCCGCGGGTGGCCGCATAGTCGGCGGCCTCGGAGTACAGGCGGATGGCCGCGTCACGGGCTTCGGCGACGAGCTGGGCGCCGGTTTTGCCGGTGCCCTTGAGGGCCTCGGCGAGGACGCTGGCGGTACGGGCCTGGGCCTGTTCGAAACTGATGTTCTCGTCGTGATCGCCCACGTCGGCCTTGCTGGCCGGGGTGAAGATGGGGAAGGGCAGCTTCTGGGCCTGCTTGAGGTGGGCGGGCAGGTCGATGCCGCAGATGGCGCCGGTGTCCTGGTAGTCCTTCCAGCCGGAGCCGATGACGTAGCCACGCACCACGGCCTCGATGGGCAGCGGGGTCAGGCGCTTGACCACCAGCGCGCGGCCGCGTACCTGATCCCGCTCATCGGCGGCCACCACACTTTCGGGGTCGATGCCGGTGAGCTGGTTGGGGACGATGTGACCGAGTCTGGCGAACCAGAAGTTGGCCATGGCCGTGAGTACCTGACCCTTGCGCGGAATCGGATCCGGGAGGATGACGTCAAAGGCGGACAGCCGGTCGGAGGTGACGATGAGCAGCGTGTCGGCGTCGACGGCGTAAATGTCGCGCACCTTGCCGCGACCCAGCAGGGTCAGGCTGTGAAGGGAGGATTCGAAGAGCGGAGTGGTCACGGTCTGGGGTCCGTCGGTCAAAACGCGATTATAGCGGGGTGGCAGGGGCCGGTCAGTGTCCTGCATCGGCGGCAGCCAGATGCTTGCGCATGCGGTGCAGGCCGAAGGCGACGAAGCCGGCGATCAGCGGGATGGCGGCAGCGGTGATGCCCTCCGGCGTGAGGGGCTCGATCTGGTGCTTGAGACCCTTCGCCATGTACTGGACCAGTTGCGAGGCGTAGTAGGTGATGGCCACCACCGACAGGCCCTCCACGGTCTGCTGCAGGTGGAGCTGGAGCTTGGCACGGCGGTTCATCTGCCCGAGGAGTTCCTGGTTCTGGCGTTCCAGTTCCACTTCGACGCGGGTGCGCAGTAGCTGGCTGTTGCGGGCCACGCGGCTGGACAGATCTTCCTGGCGGCGGGCCATGGTCTCGCAGGTGTTCATGGCCGGGAGCAGGCGGCGTTCCATGAATTCATGGAAGGTGGGCAGACCGATGATGCGGCGTTCGCGCAACTCGGCAATGCGCTGCATCACCAGGCTGTGATAGGCCCGGGCAGCGCCAAAGCGGAAGGTGGTGCGGGCCACGGAGTGCTCCACTTCGGCGGCCATGGTGGTGAGATCGGCCAGCACGCTGCGTTCGTCCTCGGTGTTGCGCGCGGAGCCGGTGCGGTCCATCAGGTCGGCGAGGCGCTGCTCGCTCGCGCCCAGCAGGCGGCCGACCTCCTTGGCTACCGGAAAGGCGAGGAGGGCCATCAGGCGATAGGTCTCGATCTCCACGAGGCGCTGCACGGTGCGGCCGGCCTGACGGCGGGTCAGGGAGACATCGATGACCAGGAAGCGGGAAAAACCGTCCTCAAACAGAAAGTCGGTGAACACCCAGGCTGCGCCATCGGCGACCGTGGCCCCGACCATCTGGCGACCGGTGGGGGAGAGCTGAGCCATGACACTGTCCGGTGTCACCTCGGCGGCGGAACGCAGCTCCACGTGGGTGGCGACAATGAGCTTGCCGGGCAGGCTCTTCAGCCAGGCGTCGGGTACGACCGCGAGGGCCGATGTGCCCGAGTCCAGCCCTTCGCCCCGGGCTATGGCGCGGAAGAAGGTATAGCTGGAAAACTCGTTGTGGAGTTCCCACTTGAGCTGGAACGTGCCGAAGTCGATCAACCTGTGGGTGCCGGCGGCATCGATGGGGCGTCCGAGGAGTTTGCCCAGTGCAATGAGATGCTGCTGGGCGGCGCCCGGTGCCTCGCCCTCGTGGTGCAGGGCGAGATAGCTGATCAGCTGGGGGCTTTCCAGGGGAACCGGCGGACGGGCATGGAACTCGTCGTTGAGGGCCTGGCGCAGGTCGTGCTCGGCGAAATGGTCGGGCAGGGTCATGGGCTCGGGCGTACGGGCGGTGCGCCGGGTGTGATCGGGCGTTCATCTTGCCGCTACGGAAGGTGTGCTGGCAAGCTCACCGCCCGGGGGCAGCGTGCGGCCTGTCACGGTGCGTTGTTGCGCTGCAACAAAACCGACCCAAGTGTATCAGGATGAACCAAGGGCCAGGGTGAGTGCCGCCAGGGCGATGACCGATGCCAGGCCGGTCGCGGCTGCGAGCAGGCGGTTGCGCTGGCGGAGTGCGGCTACGGCACCGACCAGCTCGGCGTTCTGGGTGGCAAGGGCGCTGAGGAGCTCGGCGCTTTCCTGCTGACGGGTGCTCATCTCGGCCACCTGGGCGGCCAGGGCGGTGAGGCGTGCTTCGGGCGCGGAAGGGTTGCCCGGAACCGGTGTCCCTGCGCTGTCGGCGGTGTCCCGGGTGCTGACTTGCTGCCAGAGCTTGCGGGCGCCCTGGGCGATGTCAGGGGCTTTGGCGATGACGTCGGACCAGGGGATGGCCTTGACGAGCGTTGACCAGGGAAGGGGCATGTCTGGTGCTTCTGGAAGGGCGCGTCAGGCTTCAGATGATGCTGCCCCTGAAGGGGCTGCATCATCTGGGCGGCTGCCGGATCAGCGGATGATCTGGTTGAGGGCGCCGCTCTTGTAGCTGGCGGCGATCTTGTCCAGGCCGATGGGCTTGATCTTGCTGGCGTTGCCGGCGGTGCCGAAGGCCTCGAAGCGGGCCTTGCACACCAGCTTGGCCGCTTCGCGGGCAGGCTTGAGAAACTCGCGCGGATCGAACTTGGACGGGTTCTCGACGAAGAACTTGCGGATCGCGCCGGTCATGGCCAGGCGGATGTCGGTGTCGATGTTGATCTTGCGCACGCCGTACTTGATGCCCTGGACGATCTCCTCGACGGGCACGCCGTAGGTTTCCTTCATGTCACCGCCGTACTGGCGGATGATCTCCAGCAGCTCCTGGGGCACCGAGGAGGAGCCGTGCATGACCAGGTGGGTGTTGGGGATGCGGGCGTTGATGGCCTTGATGCGCTCGATGGCGAGGATGTCGCCGGTGGGCTTGCGGCTGAACTTGTAGGCGCCGTGGCTGGTGCCGATGGCGATGGCCAGGGCGTCCACGTTGGTGAGCTTGACGAAGTCGGCGGCCTGATCGGGGTCGGTCAGCATCTGGGAGTGGTCGAGGGTGCCCTCGGCGCCGACGCCGTCTTCCTCACCGGCCTGGCCGGTTTCCAGGGAGCCCAGGCAGCCCAGCTCGCCTTCGACGCTGACGCCGATGGCGTGGGACATCTCGACCACCTTGCGGGTCACGTCCACGTTGTATTCGTAGGAGGACGGGGTCTTGCCGTCTTCCATCAGGGAGCCGTCCATCATCACCGAGGAGAAGCCGGAGCGGATGGCGCCCAGGCAGATGGCGGGGGACTGGCCGTGGTCCTGGTGCATGACCACCGGGATGTGCGGGTAGGCCTCGACGGCGGCGTCGATGAGGTGGCGCAGGAAGGCTTCGCCGGCATATTTGCGGGCGCCGGCGGAGGCTTGCATGATCACCGGGCTGTCGGTTTCCGCAGCGGCTTCCATGATGGCCTGAACTTGTTCGAGGTTGTTGACGTTGAACGCGGGCAGGCCATAGCCGTTTTCGGCGGCATGGTCGAGAAGCTGGCGCATGGAAACGAGGGACATGTTTTTTCTCCGAGGGCCGCTGCCGGCCGGGTAAAGACGTAAAGGACCGGATTCTACCAAGCCGGCATGGGGCCTGCGTGCTCGACAGGCACCCACGTGCCCGGGATTGTGTTGCCGATCACACCGGACCGGGCTTGGGGGTGTCCCCGACGCGGACGATCTTCATGGTGTTGGTGCCGCCGGAGGCGCCGATGGGTTCGCCGATCGTCAGCACGATGAGGTCGCCGTAGTTGACCACGCCCTGCTCCAGCAGGATCTGTTCGGCTTCCCACAGCAGCACGTCCCGGTCGGCATGGACCTGGGACATGAGCAGGGGATAGACCTCCCGGTAGAGGGTCATCTGGTTGCGTGAAGAGATCTCCGGTGTGAGGGCGTAGATGGGTACGCCGCTGTTCAGGCGGCTCATCCACAGGGCGGTGGAGCCGGTCTGGGTGAGGGAGGCGATGGCCTTGACCTTGAGGTGATAGGCCGTCCACATGGCCGCCATGGCGATGGACTGGTCGATGCGGGTGAAGATCCGGTCGAGGAAGTCCCGGTCCATGGTGACTTCGGCGGACTTCTCGGCCTCCAGGCAGATCCGCGACATGGACTCGACCACCTCCACCGGGAATTTGCCCGAGGCGGTTTCGGCCGACAGCATCACCGCGTCGGTGCCGTCGAGCACGGCGTTGGCCACATCCGACACTTCGGCGCGGGTGGGCACCGGGCTGTGAATCATCGATTCCATCATCTGGGTGGCAGTGATGGCGAGCTTGTTGCGCTCCCGGGCGAGGCGGATCATGCGTTTTTGCAGGGCCGGCACCGTGGCATCGCCCACTTCCACCGCCAGGTCGCCGCGGGCGACCATGATGCCATCCGAGGCATCGAGGATTTCCTCCAGGTTGGCCACCGCTTCGGTGCGCTCGATCTTGGCGATCAGCAGGGCGCTGCTGCCGGCCGCGCGCAGCAGCTGGCGGGCCATGTACATGTCGGCAGCCCCCTTGGGGAAAGAGATGGCGACGAAATCCACCCCGATCAGGGCGGCGGTCTTGATGTCGTCCATGTCCTTCGCGGTCAGGGCGGGTGCCGTGAGGCCGCCGCCCTGGCGGTTGATGCCCTTGTTGTTGGAGAGCTCGCCGCCCACCTTGACCCGGGTGTGGATCTCGTGGCCGAGGACGCGATCCACGCTCAGCTTGAGACGGCCATCGTCAAGGAGCAGCACGTCGCCGGGTTTCACGTCCCGGGGCAGATCCTTGTAGTCGAGGCCTACCCGATGGAGGTTGCCGGGTGTGGTCAGGGCGGCGTCCAGAATGAAGGCGGCGTCCTTGGTCAGGGTGATCTTGCCTTCCTCGAACTTCCCGACACGGATCTTGGGGCCCTGCATGTCTGCCAGGATGCCCACCGGGCGCCCCACCAGTTGGGCCGCCTCGCGGATCTGGTTGGCACGGGCGATGTGGTCTTCTGCCTTGCCGTGGGAGAAGTTCAGGCGGACCACGTCCACGCCGGCATGGACAAGGCGTTCGAGGGTGGGGAGGTCGGACGAAGCGGGGCCGAGGGTGGCGACGATCTTGGTGTGGCGGGACATGGGGTCTCCAGGTTGTAGTGGCCTTCAGGGCCTGTTCTCGGTCGGGATTCTACCAAGGGGCCAGGCCTCGTGATGACATCCGGGCTGCGCCGGCGCTCCCCCTCATTGTCCTGCCGGCCGGGTGACGGCGCTGCCGTCGCCCGTGCGGCGGAAAGACTTGTTGCGGTACATGGCCGCGTCGGCGCGCCGTGTGAGGCTGTCGAGGTCGGTGCCATGCTCCGGATAGAGGGCGACGCCTATGCTGACCGAGACCAGGGCTTCGCGACCTTCCAGGAGGACCGGAGCGCCGACCGCCCGACGGATCTTCTCGGCGACGGCCAGCGCTTCGTTCATGCCGGCCATGTCGTGGAGAAGGGCCATGAACTCGTCGCCGCCCTGACGGGCAAGGAGGTCGCTGGCGCGCAGGCAGTGGCGCAGGCGCTGGGCTGTTTCAATGAGCAGCGCGTCGCCGGCGGCATGGCCGAGGCTGTCATTGATCTCTTTGAAGTGGTCCAGATCCAGGTAGAGCAGCGCGAAGCGGCTGTGCTGCCGACGCGCCATCAGCAGGCTGGCATTCATCTGCTCGAGGAAGCTGGCACGGTTGGACAGTCCGGTCAGGGAGTCATGGGTGGCAAGGTAACGGATGCGCTCTTCCGACGCCTTGCGCTCGGAGATGTCGGTGACGCTGAGAATGACGCCCTGCAGGCTGCCGTCTTTGCCCTGCTGGGGCGCATCGGTAACGATGGCCGTCAGGGTGCGCCCGTCGGCGGTGAGCAGATCCTGCTCGTAGCTGGCGGGTTCGCCACGCTGCAGGCGGGTGAGGAGGCGGTTGCGAACGGCGGGCTCGCCGGGCGGCCATAGCTTGCTGAAAGGTGTGCCGATCAGGCTGTCTTCCGGGTAGCCGAGCAGGCGGGCCAGCCGTGGGTTGACGAAGGAGAAATTGAGCTTGGCGTCGAGCGCGGCAATGCCGTCCCGGGACAGATTCACGAGGGTGCTGTAGCGTGCCTCACTGCTGCGCAGGGACGAACTGATCCGGTCGAGCGCGTGGGCCCGGGAGCGCGCCGCGGCCGCGGCGGCGGTCAGAAGGACAAGCAGACTGCAGATGAGTACCACGGCCCCGGTCTCCAGCCAGTGGTGAGCCGTTAGACGCATGCCCGGCCTTGGGGTGTCGTCAAAGAGCAGGGTCCATACCCGCCCATCGAGTTCAAGGAGTTTCCTGTCGCTCAGGTCCGGAGTGTCGTCCCCGTCCGGGTGGCTGTCGAAGAGCAGGGTTCCGGGTGTGGTGTCATGGCCGTCATGGATGCGCAGGCGGATGCGCGGCCCGGCTTCGGCAAGCGCGCCCGCGACAAGATCGTTCATGCGGAAAGGGCCATAGACCCAGCCAAGCAAGGCGTGCTCCCGGCGTGCCGGGCTCCCCAGATCTGCTCCGCGACGGAACAGCGGCATGTAAAGCAGCACGCCCGCCTGGGGGTCGGTGGCGGTTTCCTGGACCAGCCGCACCTTGCCCGACAGGGCCGGTAAGCCCGAATGCAAGGCCCGGGTCATCGCTTGCTGACGCACCGGTTCGGACAGCATGTCGAAGCCAAAGGCGCGCTGGTTGCGCCAGTCGAAGGGCTCGAGAAAGACGATCGCGCTGTATTCGCTGCGCGGGCCGGGTGGGCTGACCCGGTAGTCGGGAAAGCCCTCTGCACGGACGGCGCGCTCATGGCGGGCCAGCTGGTCGGCCGGTATATGCGCGGCAAAGCCGACGCCCTGGATGCCCGGATATTCCGCAGGCAGATTCAGGGCCGCCACATAGCGCCGCCATTCATCGCGGGACACCGTCTCCGATGCTTGGAAGAGGGCGTGAGCCCCCTTCAGCACCTGCCTGTAGGTTCTCAGGCGCTCTTCGATGCGCAGGGTGATTTCCCCGGTGTCCTGGGCGAATGCGCTGCGAATGGACTGACCGCGGGCCTGCTCCAGGCGATCCACCACCATCACGCCGAGCACACTCGCAAACACCAGGGCGACCAGGGTCGGTGTGGCGATGGCCGGTGTCAGTGTCTGCGTGAGTAGCCTGGCAACAAACTGCATGGTCCTGCCGTCTCCCGTGTGCCGGCGCCCCTTCCGAGTGGTGAGGCCGGCCTTCTACTGGCTTAACGGCAGCCGGGCCGGCAGTTTGACCCTTGCATCGGATGGTGGCGCAGTGCGCAGACTTCATCATCCAGCGGTGTCATAATCGGCGCGCTTTCCGGAGGCGCCCCGGTTCGAGTCCGGCCGCTTCCGGCGTCGCCTCCGGGTGGCGCATCTCCGTGAAACCCTGAGGACCTCCCATGATTCTTGTAACCGGCGGTGCCGGCTTCATCGGTGCAAATTTTGTTCTCGACTGGCTGCGCACCAGTGATGAACCCGTTGTCAATCTGGATGCCCTGACCTACGCGGGCAACTTGGAAAACCTGGCCTCCCTGAAGGGCGACCCGCGGCACGTCTTCGTGCAGGGCGACATCTGTGACCGGGCCTTGATCGACCGCCTGTTTGCCGAGCACCAGCCCCGCGCCATCGTCCATTTTGCCGCCGAGAGCCACGTGGATCGCAGCATCCACGGCCCGGGTGACTTTGTGCGCACCAATGTGAATGGCACCTTCACCCTGCTCGAAGCCGCCCGCGGCCACTGGATGAGCCTGGAGGGTGAAGCCAAGGCGGGCTTCCGCTTCCACCACGTGAGCACCGACGAGGTCTATGGCTCCCTGGGGCCGAACGACCCGGCCTTCACCGAAACCAAGACCTACGAACCCAACAGCCCCTACTCCGCCAGCAAGGCCGCCTCCGACCACCTGGTGCGTGCCTGGCATCACACCTACGGGCTGCCGGTGACCACCAGCAACTGCTCCAACAACTACGGCCCCTATCACTTCCCCGAGAAGCTCATCCCCCTGATGATCGCCAACGCCCTGGCCGGCAAGCCCCTGCCGGTGTACGGCGATGGCATGCAGATCCGCGACTGGCTCTTCGTCACCGACCACTGCTCAGCCATCCGCGCCATTCTGGCCAATGGCACCCCGGGCGAGGTCTACAACGTGGGCGGCTGGAACGAGAAGCCCAACATCGAGATCGTGAACACCCTGTGTGCGCTCCTCGACGAACTCAAGCCCGATCCGGCCGGCAGCTACCGCCGCCTCATCACCTACGTCACCGACCGCCCCGGCCACGACCGCCGCTACGCCATCGACGCCCGCAAGATCGAGCGCGAACTGGGCTGGCGCCCCGCCGAGACCTTCGACACCGGCATCCGCAAGACCGTCGAGTGGTACCTGGCCAACCAGGACTGGGTGGCCCATGTGCAGAGCGGCGCCTACCGGGACTGGGTCGAGAAGAACTACGCCGGTCGCGAGTAAGGACGCCCTCCATGAAGATCCTCCTCTTCGGCAAGAACGGCCAGGTGGGCTGGGAGCTGCAGCGCAGCCTCGCCCCCCTGGGCGAGCTCATCGCCCTTGATCACGACGGTGCCCCGGGCCTCTCCGGCAACTTTGCCGACCCGGAAAGCCTCGCCGCCACCGTGCGCAGCGTGGCCCCCGACCTCATCGTCAATGCCGCCGCCCACACCGCCGTGGACAAGGCCGAGAGTGAGCCCGACTTCGCCCGCGCCCTCAACGCCCTGGCCCCCGGCGTCCTCGCCCGGGAAGCCGCCACCCTGGGTGCCCTGCTGGTGCATTACTCCACCGACTACGTTTTCGATGGCAGTGGTGAAACGCCCCGGGACGAAGCGGCCCACACCGGCCCCCTGTCCGTGTATGGCCGCACCAAGCTCGAAGGCGAAGACCTCATCCGCCGGAGCGGCGCCCGCCACCTCATCTTCCGCACCAGTTGGGTGTATGCGGCCCGCGGCGGCAACTTCGCAAAGACCATGCTCAAGCTTGCCGCCGAGCGCGACCGGCTGACCATCATCAACGACCAGCACGGCGCCCCCACCGGCGCCGACCTGCTGGCCGACGTCACCGCCCACGCGGCCCGCATGGCCCTGGCCGACGCCGCCCTGGCCGGCACCTACCACCTGGTGGCGGGCGGTGAAACCACCTGGTACGACTACGCCCGTCACGTCATCGAGTTCGCCCGCACCCAAGGCCGGCCCGTCAAGGTCGCCCCGGAGGCCATCCTCCCGGTGCCCACCAGCGCCTTCCCGACGCCCGCGGCCCGCCCGGCCAACTCCCGGCTCGACACCCGCAAGCTCCGGCAGGCCTTCGGGCTCAGTCTGCCGGCCTGGCAGCAGGGTGTTGACCGCATGCTCACCGAAATTCTGTAAATGGATCTCCCCATGACCCAACGCAAAGGCATCATCCTCGCCGGCGGCTCCGGCACCCGGCTGCATCCGGCCACCCTGGCCGTCTCCAAGCAGCTCATCCCGGTGTACGACAAGCCGATGATCTACTACCCCCTCAGCACCCTGATGCTGGCGGGCATCCGCGACATCCTCATCATCTCCACCCCCCAGGACACCCCGCGCTTCCAGCAACTGCTCGGCGACGGCGCCCAGTGGGGCCTCAACCTGCAATACGCCGTGCAGCCCAGCCCCGACGGTCTCGCCCAGGCCTTCGTGATCGGCGCCGACTTTGTCGGCAGCGGCCCGAGCGCGCTGGTGCTGGGGGACAACCTCTTCTACGGCCACGACTTCGCCAGCGGCCTGCGGGAGGCCACCAAGCAGACCGACGGTGCCACCGTCTTCGCCTACCCGGTGCATGACCCCGAGCGCTACGGCGTGGTCGAATTCGACGCCGCCGGCCGGGCCATCAGCCTCGAAGAGAAGCCCAAGGCCCCGAAGAGCCGCTACGCCGTGACCGGCCTGTACTTCTACGACAACCGGGTGGTGGACATTGCCCGCGACCTCAAGCCCGGCCCCCGGGGCGAGCTGGAGATCACCGACGTCAATCGCCAATACCTCGAATGGGGCGCACTGGATGTGCAGGTGATGGGCCGCGGCCATGCCTGGCTCGACACCGGCACCCACGAAAGCCTCCTCGAAGCCGGCCTGTTCATCCAGACCATCGAGAAGCGCCAGGGCCTCAAGATCGCCTGCCCCGAGGAAATCGCCTGGCGCACCGGCTGGATCGACGCCGAACAGCTACAAAAACTGGCGGCACCCCTGGCCAAGAACGGCTACGGTCAGTACCTGCTGCGCATCCTCCAGGAAAAGGTGTTCTGATGAAGGTGATCGAAACCGCCATCCCCGACCTGCTGATCCTCGAGCCCAAGGTCTTCGGTGACGCCCGGGGTTTCTTCATGGAGAGCTTCAATGCCCGTAGCTTTCAGGAGGCCACCGGGCTGAACGTGGATTTTGTGCAGGACAATCACTCCCGCTCCGCCAAGGGCGTACTGCGTGGCCTGCACTATCAGATCCAGCAGGCCCAGGGAAAGCTGGTGCGGGTGGTGCGCGGCAGCGTCTTCGATGTGGCCGTGGACCTTCGCCGCAGCTCACCGACCTTCGGCCAGTGGGTGGGCGTGACGCTGAGCGAGGAGAACAACCGCCAGTTCTGGATCCCGCCGGGCTTTGCGCATGGTTTCCTGGTGACCAGCGACAGCGCCGATTTCCTGTACAAGACCACCGACTACTACGCGCCCGAGCACGAGCGCAGTCTGGCCTGGAACGACCCCGATGTGGGCGTGGTCTGGCCCCTCGACGGCGCCCCCCTGCTGTCGGCCAAGGATGTGGCTGGCAAGCCCTTGGGAGAATGCGAGACCTTTCCCTGATTGAGCGTCAGCAAATCGGCTTTGCGCCCTCGTTCACCCTTCACCCTATTGACGCGGCACCGTGGGCCCGGTCCGGTGGTGCTTCGGAAAGCGAACCCCATCCGCTCGCCACGATTTCTTCACGGGCTCGGGGCACTGCCATTGGCATGCGTCTGACAATTATTTCTTTGTGAGCCCTGCATCCTCCGCGCAATAATGCGCGCCTGACATTCCACCCGTGGAGTTCTGCATGTCCCGTTCCCTCATCTACCTCGTCGCCGGCGCGCGTCCCAATTTCATGAAGATCGCGCCGATCGTGCGAGCCCTGCAGGCGCGGGCCGATCGATTCGACTTTCGCATCATCCATACCGGCCAGCACTACGACCGGGAAATGAGCGATGTCTTCTTCGATGAACTGGGCATTCCCAAGCCTGATTACCACCTGGAGGCCGGTGGCGGCAGCCACGCCACCCAGACCGCCAAGATCATGGTGGCCTTCGAGGAGATCTGCCAGAAGGCCCGCCCCGACTGTGTGCTGGTGGTCGGCGATGTGAATTCCACCCTGGCCTGCTCCATCGACGCGAAGAAGCTCGACATTCCGG
>WBZV01000244.1_pt2 | contig 24119 bp, 17 predicted proteins | sample 5204221 | NCBI WGS metagenome assembly WBZV01 (sample SAMN12344360, study PRJNA552823) | activated sludge metagenome | biome: Activated sludge suspended growth; feature: Nitrification reactor; material: Wastewater; isolation source: activated sludge from nitrification reactor of wastewater...
AATGGCAGAACCGCAACCAAACGTTTTGAATTTTGCTTCTTCAATTATACCGGATTCTGGATTTACCTTGATCTGCAGACGCATGACATCACCGCATTCAGGAGCTCCCACCAATCCCGTGCCGACATTGGGATCTCCCTTATCCAAAGTTCCGACATTTTTTGGATGCTTAAAATGATCTAAAACTTTTTCTGAATAGGCCATATTGTGATTGTGTTGTGTATTATATAATAACTAAAAGAGAAGCATCAAAGTTCATGATCAATGCTCCGTCCATACAATTTTACTTAAATCAATTCCCTCTTTATACATCTCCCATATAGGAGATAAATCGCGCATGTGCTGAACCCCTTTTTTAATTGCTTCTATCGCAAAGTCGACATCCTCTTCAGTGTTAAACCGACCCAGTGAAAATCTGAGGGAAGAATGAGCAAGATCATCTCCAAGTCCCAGTGCTACTAAAACATAACTGGGTTCAAGTGACGCAGAAGTACAAGCAGAGCCTGAAGACAAGGCAATATGCTGATTAAATGTCATCATCAATCCTTCACCCTCCACATGTTTGAAGGACATATTGGTGACATGAGGCATGCGATGCTCCTGGTTTCCATTGATGTAAACTTCTTCAATCGCCTTCAAACCGGATTCCAGGCGGTCTCTCAACTGACTTAACCGTTTGGCTTCAGTAGCCATCTCCTGCTGTGCAATTTCCGCGGCTTTTCCAAAACCTACAATTCCGGGTACATTTAATGTCCCTGAGCGCATCCCTCGCTCGTGACCTCCACCATCCATTTGGGCGGTGACCTTGACACGAGGATTTTTTCTGCTTACATAAAGTGCACCCACGCCTTTTGGACCATACATTTTATGTGCACTGAATGCCATTAAGTGTACACCGCAGGCTCGAGGATCGACTGGAATTTTTCCAACGGCCTGAGTCGCATCGCTCATAAACAAAACACCATGCTTGGCACAGATGTCTCCGATTTCTTTAATGGGTTGGATCACTCCGGTTTCATTGTTAGCCCACATGACGGAAACCAGAACCGTGTCCGGTCGTATGGCCGCTTCAAGCTTGTTAAGATCAAGTAAACCGTCAGATTCCACGTCGAGAAAAGTAACTTCAGCACCTTTCTTTTCCAAAGCGTGGCAAGTATCCAGTACTGCTTTATGCTCTGTTTTGGTAGTGATCAAATGCTTCCCTTTGCGGGTATACATTTCAAATACACCTTTTATGGCAAGATTATCCGCTTCCGTTGCACCAGATGTGAAAATGATTTCTTTTTCGTCAGCACCAATTAAAGCGGCTACCCGTTGGCGACCTAAGTCGACTGCAGCTTCTGCTTCCCACCCAAACGGGTGACTGCGACTCGCTGCGTTTCCGGGATGCTCATAAAAATAAGGCAACATGGCTTCAACGACCCGTGGATCACAAGGTGTCGTGGCATTATTGTCGAGATAAATGTGTTGTTTAGACATTAAAGGCTTGATTGATAAAGGCTTAATCGAACACAAAAGTAACACCTTGGGTCAAGCATTGTTGACCAAAAGATCAAAAAAACTCACGCCTTATTCAAAATTATCAATCCATCGTATATCAACACTGAAGCAAAGCATAATTCTTAATTTTCTTGTAGCGATAGAATATTTACAGGTCTGCCTCCAGCCAATTCAGGAGAATTGCTTGTGTTGATGAAGAGTCATTCGAGGGGCTGTAAACGCCAACCATGGACGATGAAACCAACTGTGTTGATGACCGAGCGATTGAATAATCTGGGTCACATCTTTAGAAAATCTAATTGCGTCATGATTTTGGTAGATCACAAAATACCGTCCAGAAAGGATAATCTTACCTCCTGATGTTCGATAGGGGTTCTAGGAATCTAAGGTAACACACATCCAGGATAGGCCCACGAAGTAATTCAAACCTCAGGTTAATTCAAAAATTTTTCTAATTTTGGTCTGAAATATAGATTTTTATATATTATAATTTATTGTATTGTCTGGGATTCAATTAACGGAAGAATTTATCCAAAAGCTTATGAATGGCGACCGGCAATGCCTGTCAAAAGCCATTACATTGGTAGAAAGTCATCAGGAAAATGACCGTAGTTTGGCTAAACAGCTGATGTCCCGGATTCAGGCCGTAGGCACCTCCATGCGAATTGGCATTACCGGGCCGCCTGGGGTTGGAAAAAGTAGTTTGATAGAAGCCCTTGGACTGGAAATGATTCATGAAAACCAACAGCGGTTAGCGGTTCTAAGCATCGATCCCAGTTCGGCTCAAACTCAGGGAAGTATCCTGGGTGATAAAACCAGGATGATTCAGTTGAGTCAGTCCGATTTGGTATTTATTCGTCCAAGTCCTTCGGGCACACAATTGGGTGGAATTGCTAAAAATACCCGGGAGACCATTCGACTATGTGAAGCAGCGGGTTATCGTTATATTTTGGTAGAGACTGCAGGAATTGGCCAAACCGAATATCTGGTCTCCACGATGACTGACCTGACCATATTAATGCATTTACCAGGTTCAGGTGATGATGTACAAGGTATCAAAAGGGGAGTTATGGAGTGGGCAGACCTGATGGTGGTGAATAAGGCCGACCAGCCCGAAGATCAAAGGGTGATCAATACCTTAAAAGATTTGCATTCGGTCCTTCATTTTTTACCGTCTAGAGGGCATGGTTATGCACCCAAGGTTTTATCTGTAAGTGCCCTAAACAGGAAAGGAATCCCTGAATTATGGGGGGAAATTAAGGCATTTGAAAAACATATTAATGAAAATGGTTATATATTAATCAATAGAAAGCAACAACTCGTAAATAGTTTCAGGCAACAATTGCCACTACGTTTATGGGAATCCATGTCGGTTATGCCAGGAGTAAAACAGAATTTGGAAGATACCGAAGAAAAAATTCTTTCTGAGGATTTAAGCCCGGAAGAAGCGGTTGATTTGCTACAGGATTTTATTTTTGCATCCTTAAGGACGAAGTAGGTATGAAAAGAATGTTATGGGTCATTCTTTGGGTGAGTTTTGCTTTTACCATTGATGATCATCCAGTTTCTATAGTGCCAGGATCCATCCGTTTGGCATCTCCGGTTCGGAATGAGCTATCCATTTCGGGTAGTTTTGGCGAACTAAGACACAACCATTTCCATCATGGCATTGATATTCGTTCTATAGGCCCCGGCGGTGACGAAATTCTTTCCATAGCCGACGGTTACATTTCTAAAATTATCATTGACGCAGAAGACCTTGGCAAAACCCTATTCATTACCCACCCGAATGGATTGGTGTCCGTTTATGCCCATTTGAATGGCTTTCGACAGGACCTCGAAAACAGGATTCGAGAACGTCAGTATGCAGACAAATTGTATCAGGTTCAATTGGATTTTTCGGCAGATGAAATTCCGGTACAGCAAGGAGAATTAGTGGCCTATATGGGTAACACCGGTGCGAGCCGAGGCAAACATTTGCACTTGGAATTGCGAGATAGGAATGGCGAAGAAGTTTGGGATCCATTGTTGTTTGGCTTTCCGGTAGAAGATAATAAATCCCCTTCCATCCAACGAATAAAAGTAGCCGGTTACGATCTTGAAGGAAATGAAGTGTATCACCAGGTATACAATATGCGTATGCTCGGGCAAAAGAATTTCAAATTGAGGGTTCCAGGGGAATCGTTTAGTTTAAGTGTTGATGCAAACGACGTCACGGATCATTCACGATTCAGGACGGGTATTAAAACCATTTCAATGCAGGTGAATGGGGAAGACTATTATCAATTTGTTGCGGAAAAATGGAAACGTGCGGATACCAAATACATTAATGCACACATCGATCACGGCGGTTCTGGGCGCCATGCCAAAGGAAAGTTCCACCGATGTTATTTACTCCGTGGCAACTGTTTGGGATTGTACAATGCCAATGAATGCAGGGGGTATATACCCATGAAAGATTCAAGTGAGCATCAGGTTCGATTGGTCGTAGCGGATGGAAGTGGTAATTCGGACGAACTGGAATTTACCGTTGAGAAAACCGGATTTGTATCCCGATCTTCAAAAAAAACATATCGGGATGATTTGTTTTATGATCGTGAAAAAACCTTTGAAGGAAGTTTTTCTAAATTGAGCTTTCAGGCTGGGTCTGTGTACGAAGATTTAAGCTGTCAATTTAAAGAAACAGCAAATGACCAAAAAAATACCTACAGCGGATGGGCAGGAGTCTTACCCTATAATGCTCAGTTACATTTTCCAGTAGACATACAATTAAAACCCCAAAAGGAAATTCCCGAGTCATTGAAATCCAAATGCTTTATAGCCCAGAGATTGGGCAAAACTTTTAAAAATCTAGGAGGCGTTTGGGATGGTGACTGGATGAAAACTACCAGCCGTTCTATGGGACCATTTACCATTATGGTGGATACAGTAGCTCCCACATTAACCTGGTTAAAACCTAAACGGAAAAAAGCAGTTTTGAGGGATTTGAAATTCAGGTTGCATGACAATTACACCAGTGCAAAGGAAATTCCAGATCTGCATTATGAAGCCTATATAGATGGACTATGGGTTATTATGGAATACGATAAGAAGTCTTCCTTGTTGCGTTATCCATTTGAATCATGGATTGGAAAAGGGAAGCATCAATACCGAATTCTGGTTAGAGATCAGTTGGGAAATGAACGAAACTATACAGGTGAATTTAGCTTGTAAACATGGAAAAAAAAGCAGAGCCTAAAGTCTATTTACCCAAATTTAAATTTCACCCGGGAGACCGATTTCCGCAAACGCAATTAAAATTACGGGATGATGAATGGGCAGACCTTACAAAGTTGGAAGCTCAGTGGTTGGTTCTGTTTTTTTATCCGCAAGATCTTTCTCCAACCTGTACTAAGCAAGCGTGTAATTTGCAACAAGCTTACGCAAAACTGAAGAAGAAGCATATTACCATAATAGGCATAAGCCCGGATGATGCCAGTAAACATCAACGTTTTATAGCCAAATATCATCTAAACTTCCCACTGGCCATTGACCGGGACGCCCAATTAGCCAGGCAGTTGGGGGTATTCAGTTTAAAAAAATTCATGGGCCGGGTTTATGATGGAATACACCGGAGCAGCTTTATACTGGATCATGAACTGATCATTCGCTACATCATTTATCCGGTTGAATCAGGGCGACATGACGAACAAATCCTCGAGGCCATCAAAATTTTGGAAAACCGATAGGGAATTTTTATGGAATGAGATACAGGAATTGAAAAACCTTCCATAAAGGTTTACAAATCCTGGCGTCCGGCATGTACCTTTGCAAAAAGTAAATCGTATGTTCAATAATTTCAAATATGCTCTTTTGTGCTGTTTTTGCTTTGGAATGCTTTTGATTCAATGTAAGCCCAAAGAAACTGCCGAACAACCAGCTGATAAAATTGAAAAGGTAGATACTTCAGGTCCGGAGTACACCAGTAAATACATTTGTCCAATGTTTTGTAAAGGAAGTGGTTCAGACCAACCAGGAGTTTGCCCAGCATGTGGAATGGACTATGTGCTCAACGAGAATCTGGATGAACCGGATAACCAGGAATCCAACCAGGAAGGAGGGCATGAGCACGAACATGGCGATACCAGCCACAGCCACTGATTCTGCTGTTTGAATAGTTTTCGCTCAATTCAATTGAGATAGCCACTTACCCCGAACGAAAGATCGGTTTTGACCTCATGGAATAATACTATTTGAAGTCACCTTTTGTTTTTCTACTGACTTTTAGGTTCTCTACATCGCGGGGATTTTTCCGCGAGCATTATTTCTAATATTATCTATATCACATATTTATACATTGTAAAAATAAATATATTAAAAAAATTATATGTATAATTTGCATATTTTAAGATAACATACATATATTTGCAACATATATAAGACTTTCTTATATATATACCTACCTGAAGAATCTCCGATTTCCGGAGTGGATGCATATTTCCAGTTAATAGTCCTCAAAAGAATGATTCGCTATGCAATATTCTGAAGCCTTTGCATGGTGAAGAAAAATTTAAAACTGTAATTGATTTGACCCTGCCGCCACACTGAGTGGCTAACGGGTGTTCATTTAAACCTAAAAGCAATGCGACCGAAAACAGTAACTGGTTTCGGAGTGAGAAAACTACGCCCTTCGGGGTACTCCTCCGTATTTCTGGGATTCATATGCATCATGACGGCAATGCTAACAACTGTTAGCACTTCATTAAATGCTCAGTGTCAACTGGCCTGCCGAGGTAAAGTCAATATTTCATTGGGAGATTCCTGTAAAGCTGAAGTTTTTCCGGAAATGCTGCTTACCGGCGGAACTAACAATTGCCCTGGTGTAAAGTTTCGTGTGGATATTCTCGATCACTACATGCAAAAATTACCTACCAGCCCATTCGTTACGGGAGACTACCACTTGAAGGAAATCATCGGAATGGTTTATGATTCCGTCAGCCGTAATTCCTGCTGGAGCAAATTATACATTGAGGACAAATTCGGTCCGGTCATCGAGTGCAGGAGGGATACGATCAATTGTAACGATACCATGGCCCTAAGCACTCCTGTGTTTTATGACAATTGTGATCCTAATCCCACCATCAGTTTTTTGGGTGAGGAAGTTGAACATTTCACCTGTGACTCTAAGTTTATCAAAAAGGTTACACGGTACTGGCAGGGGAGAGATAATCTGGGCAACCTGGGCAAAATCTGTACCAGTATGTTTTGGTTAAAGCGCATTCCGATCGACTCGGTCTGGTATCCCAAAAATTTTACAAAAGCTAACGACTGTTCGCTGGAGTGTAATTCAGGTTTTCTGACAGATGCCAATGGAAATCCACACCCATATGTTACCGGAGTTCCTCATGTCGACAGTTTGTCCCTTTGGCCATCGTACTTGTTTTATTGCAATCTTTCCACCTCATATGAAGATGTGGTGGTCGTAGATCTACCTTGCAAGAAGAAAATACTTCGCCTATGGAAAGTCGTCGAATGGTGGTGCAACACTGCGGTAATCCGCACACATCCGCAAACTATTGAAATAGCGGATACTCAACCGCCTCATTTACATTGTCCATATGATTTTACCGTGACCACTTCCGGAGGGTACCAATGCGAAGCGAATGTTCGCATGCCGGAAATAGAAGTGAAGGATGATTGTCAGGACTCAGTAATTGTAGATATTGCCTATCCGGGAGGCATCTTATCCAATTCAAATGGTGGATTTATTCAGTTAAAACCAGGACTCAATGATGTGGTGTACATTGCTAAGGATAGATGTTACAATACGGATACCTGCCATGTTCTCATTGAAGTGTTTGATAAAACACCTCCGGTGGCCGTTTGTCAGCAGAACACTGTTGTGACCTTGACACGAGACGATCTTGTGCATGTTCCCGCGAGTGTTTTTGATGACGGATCTTATGATGATTGTCACCTGGACAGCTTTTTGGTAAGAAGAATGGACAATGGTGAACCTTGCCAGATCAACAGTACGGTTTTTAAACCTTATGTAGAATTTTGTTGTGCAGATGCGGGCGAAGAAGTCATGGTGATCTTCCGAGCAGTTGACCAGCATGGCAATTATAATGATTGCATGGTAAGGGTTGAAGTTCAGGATAAAACGCCTCCGGTCATTAATTGTCCTCACGATTACCGAATCAGTTGTTCGAAACATAACGATACCATTGACCTGCAACACCGTTTTGGAGTCGCTGATTATTACGACAATTGTGTGGTGCATATGCATGAATATGTGGATTCGTTTTTGAATCAATGTGGCTTAGGATACATCGAACGGGTATTTGTGGTCAGAGATAATATGAATCGTTACGATTCTTGCAGACAACGCATAGACATTTATGATGCAGACACATTTAATCTTTCAGACATTACATGGCCATTGGACTATCACATGGATGGTTGTGGTGCAGAATTGGATCCTTCAAATTTTGAACCTGAGTATGGATATCCGCGCTTTGCGGATAACGAGTGTTCGTTGATTGGTGTGACTTATGAGGACCATCAATTCAATTACGTTCAGGACACTGCATTGTGCTTTAAAGTACTCCGTAAATGGAAAGTAATTGACTGGTGTCAGTGTTATTATGACACTCAATTGGGACAAACCGTTTGTCCTAGCTGGCACCATGAACAAGTGATCAAAGTGCATAATACGAGGCCACCTAAAATTCTGGACGATTGTGATACCGTTCGGCGCTGTATTTCCGATCAGGAGTGTCTTAAGGAACTGGTCGACTTGCGTCATGAAGCCAAAGACGATTGTACACCTGATGATTTATTGCGCGGAACCTATAAAATTGATTTATTCAATGATGGTTACTTTGACAGTGTACATGTATCACTGGGTCATCAGCAACGATTTTATGGTGAGTTACCGGTTGGACATCACCGTTTCTTGTGGATTTGGGAAGACCAATGTGGAAATCAGGAAGTGTGTACACAATTTGTCGATATTCTCAATTGTAAAATTCCTACGGCATATTGCCTGAGTGGTATCAACGTCAACATTATGGCAGTCGATACCAATCAGGATGGTCGACTCGAAAAATTCATTGACATTTGGGCCAATGATGTGGATAAAGGAAGTTATCAATTTTGCGGCAATCCAGTAACCTTGTCATTCAGTCGTGATACTTTTCACCGGTATTTGCGATATACCTGTGATAGTCTGGGAATGCATCGTGTTTCGTTGTGGGTCACCGATCAAATCACTGGAAATCAGGATCATTGCTTTACGACCATTACCATTCAGGACAACAATAATCTTTGTGGTTCGGGTAATTTTACAGCCGACGTTGGAGGTGCTGTTTACACGCCATACGACCAGCTGATTCCTAACATTCGCATGAAATTGGAATCTCCTGCTGGTACAGTCATTAAAGATTTCAACGGTGGTAAATTTTTGTTTGAGAATTTACCAATTGGTGATTGGTATAAAGTTTCACCGTTGATGGATATGGATTACATTGATGGTGTAACTACACTCGACATTGTGAAAATCCAACGCCATATTCTGGGGATTGAGCCTTTCACTTCTCCGTGGCATTACCTTGCTGGAGATGCCAATGGAGATAAGCGTGTGACATCTGCAGATATTGCAACGATAAGGAAACTGGTGTTGGGCATTGACGCTAAATTTAAATCCAACATGAGTTGGAAAGTACTCGATGCCAATTACAAATTTCCTGTCATCGATGACCCCTGGTACGAGAAATTTTCTGAAGAGTACAGTGTAAGTGGATTGGCTGGAGATATGATGTACATGGATTTCAGAGGTGTAAAAGTGGGAGATGTCAGTCAAACCACCTGGAATGGTTTCAACCGCTTGGAAGTACGAAATGGAAAAACCTTGACTTATCAATTCATTGAAGAAGGTAATCGCGTCGCAGTTGTTTCGAATCAGGATGCCACATTGTCTGGATTTCAAATGAGTGTACGTTACAATCCAAGGTTTTCGGCCATGCAGGGCATTTCATCTGCGGTCATACCCATTCGCTCCGAACATTTAGGTTGGAAATATGCCAACAATGGATATCTCATGGTATCATGGAACAGTGAGGAGGCTATTTCGGTGGAAACTGGAGATGTCTTGTTTTATTTGGAATTTGACCAACCTATGACGAGCGTTTCATTGAAAGACATTGAATTCAATTCAGATGTGTTGGCATCAGAAATATATACAGGAGCTTCAGAAATCTGGTCCTGGCAGAAATCATCTAGCATCGAAACCGGAAACCATGGATTTGACTGTACTGAACCGGTACCGAACCCCTTCACAGCAGAAACCAACATTCAGCTAAAATTGCCATCGGCAATGAAAGTTGAATGCCTGATCTCAGACATCAGTGGAAATAGTATTTATCACTTTACTGAAAGTTGCCGGGAGGGTCAAAACGTCCTTCGTATTCAGAAGGAAAAGTTGCCTGGACCTGGAGTATATTTCCTGAAAATTGAAGCTGGAGAATACACTAAAAGCATGAAATTGGTGATGATTGGAAATTAGGCTTCAGGTTTAACTATCATATTACAGTGCCCCTGCCGTTGATCGCGGCGGGGGTTTTTGTTTAGGTAGGGAGGACGTAGGAATATAGGTTTTTGGGGTTTAAGAATGTAGGTTTGTAAGGTTAAAGTGGTTTCGGAATTTAGGTGTTTCGGTATTTAGTATCATAGGAGGAATTTAGGAATGTAGACCTGGAGGTCCGAAGGAATGTAAATTCGAAGGTTTTGATAAATCCTATTAAGAAATACTATTACCTAATCCCCTTAATCCCTTAGCCCCTAAACCCTTAAATTCCTCCTATGATAGTATCTGGAGAAATGTTTGTCTGCCTCAATCCGATGATTGACCCTGTACTCTTTTTTTGCTCGATCTTTCCGTACTTTTGTATCAAATAAATCATCATATGAGTTACCAAATCAACGGAAAGCTGATCAAGAAAATGGAGATCGAAAGCAAGACAGCCAGTTTTCAAACCAGGGAATTTGTTATCGTTACCCAGGAACAATATCCTCAATACATCAAATTTCAGTTGGTCCAAGATCGGGTCAATGCCATCGATAAGTTTAATGAAAACGACGAACTGACCATACATTTTGATCTCCGGGGTCGGGAATGGCAGGGGAAGTATTTTACGAATTTACAGGCATGGAAAGTGGAAGCGGCATCAGGAAATTCTGCTGCAGCAGGGCAGGACCTGATAGCAGACCGTGAAGCTCCGGATCCATTTGCTTCCGGTGAAACCAATTTTGATGATTTGCCATTCTGATGTTGCGCGGGTTTCTTTTTTGGATTTTGTTTTCTCATGCGCTTTCAGGACAAAACATTCAATTCTTTCAAACTTCAATTAACGGAGACCTGCGGGAATGGAATTTTCTCGATGATCAGGAAGAATACCTGGGAAACCTGAGAGCGAGATGGCCCTATGAAAAGTTGCCCACCCAGTGGGACTTGCGATTAGGAGAACGTTCGGGGACTATTCAGTTGCGATGGCCAAATCAGCCGCATGATTGGGAAATCCGGCTTCACAATGATTTTATTATGGCTCAACCGGTTTGGCCCAGGCAATTGGATACCTGGAGATTGCAGTTCAAAGACAAGATTTATACATTTTCACTGGATTATGATCCGGAAGGAAGTCTTTGGAAACTGAGCACGGATGACATTGACCTATTCGTTATTTACAATACTTATTTATATAGTTATTCAGACTGGACTTTAGATTACTTTTCCGATGTAGATGAGCCCATTCTGGTAGCCGCTGTCTGTTATTTGGCTGCCGTCTATTCCAACTTTCGTTGAGGCATGATGTTAATTTTGAGTTTATTGTAAATTTGGAATTCTGAACAATGAATTTATGATACCCTTGAATAGCTACAAAACAAAAATCTTTTTGGCAGTGGCTCTGATTTTTACATTCAATCAATTGAACGCACAAACTATGAAACCAGGAGTTTATACCTTACGCGGTATCCATGATATGGCTGCCGCTTTTCGAATTGATGCAGATGGCAACTTTGAATTTCGTTATTTCTATGGAGTGTCAGACCGATATGCTAAGGGCAAATACACCATTGAAGGTGATACCCTGCGCTTCATCAGTGATAAAGCTCATGGAAAGGACTTTAAAGTTAAATCTGAAACTAACGATTGTTCGGGTTATGAAATACGCATAGATCATCCCAATCCTAATTTGCGTTCAGCCGTTCATGCCATTGGTGTTACAGGTTCAAATCGTGTGGATGCAGATGCTGATTCCGAAGGAATTATCCGATTTGATGAAAAACATATTGACAAAATATACATGCTTCATGTGTATTATCCTGATATTGTTACCTTGATTAAGGATGAGGTAAATTTAAATCGTTGCTTTACTCTTGAGCTCCTTCCAAGCTTAGAACAAGTCAGTTTTCATGCCATCGATTTTTTGATCAAGGAGGATTATATTACCTGCAATATGAATTATTTTTTACCATTTGAGGATATAAAGTTTTATTGGGAGGGGGATTAGGGGGGAAGGGATGGAGGAGTGGAGTTAATGGAGATATGGAGGTAATGGAGATATGGAGGAGTGGAGGGAAGGGAAATATGAGAAGGTAAAAGCTCTTTGTGGGCTATTTTTGGGCCTTTTAATCTTGGAATTGACTTATTAAATAAATTTATCCTTCTCTTTAATGGATTTCAATATTCGAAAGACATCAAGTATGTATTATTGAATTTGTTGAAAATAATTCAATAAAGCACTATGAGGGTTACACTAAGATTAAAGCATTTGTATTGGCAGATGAACTTGTTATCACCATTTATCAGAAGACAAAAAATTTTCCAGCAGATGAACAATTTGGATTAGTTCAACAAATCAGGAGATCTGCGGTGTCAGTCCCTTCCAATATTGTTGAAGGATGTTATCGTCAAAGTCAAAAAGAGTTTATTCGATTTCTTGAAATTGCGTATTCTTCCCTTAAGGAGTGCCATTATCAAATAAACATTTCCGGACGATTGGGATATTTGGACTCACAAACTCATGATTTGCTTGATCATAAAATAACGGAAGCTGAAAAAGTATTGATTGCTTTTTACAAATTCCAGAAAAAAAATATCCAATAATAAATTCTTACGCTTCTTTCAATCTCCCTCTACCAAGTCTCCAAACCTCCACACCTCCAAGTTTCCACAGATCCAAGTCTCCCCGCCTCCATACCTCCAAGTCTCCACACCTTCCTCCCTAATACGCCTTCGCAAACAACACCCTTCTCCTAGACGGTTTTCCTGTAAGGATGCATTTTCCATCTTCCTCTTGAGCATCTAATGGAATACAGCGGATGGTCGCTTTGGTGAGTTCTTTGATTTTTTCTTCCGTTTCGGTAGTGCCATCCCAGTGGGCATAGATAAACCCGGGTTGTTTTTCAAGTGATTCAACAAATTCTTCCCAATGATCGACCGAACGACTGTTAGTTTTTCGGAAATCCAAAGCCTTTTGGAATAAGTTATTTTGAATATCCTCGAGCAATTCACTGATGTGTTCTGCCGCTTGTTCAATGGGGACCTGAGTTTTTTCTTTTGTGTCCCTGCGGGCAATTTCTACAACTCCTAATTCAAGATCGCGGGCTCCAATTCCAATTCTGACAGGAACTCCTTTCATTTCATGCTCCGCGAATTTAAAACCTGGGCGATTTTTTTCGTCTTTATCGTAAACGCAACGAATGCTCTTGGCTTGCAATTCCTTCATCAAACGACCTGCCGCTTCAGCCAGTTCAGGTGCTGGTTTAGGAATAGGGACCAGAACCACTTGAGTAGGTGCTATGCGTGGTGGCAAAATCAGACCGTCATCATCACTGTGAGCCATGACCAAAGCCCCTATTAAACGCGTACTAACTCCCCATGAAGTTGCCCAGACAAACTCTTCCTTATTTTGGTCGGTAAGGTATTTCACTTCAAAGGCCTTGGCGAAGTTTTGTCCGAGGAAATGGGAAGTTCCAGCTTGTAAAGCCTTACCATCCTGCATCATGGCTTCAATGGTGTAAGTTTCATCAGCACCAGCAAATCTTTCGTTTGCCGTTTTGTAACCTTTAATGACCGGAATGGCCATGTAATCCTCCGCAAATCGTGCATAAATCTCGTGCATTTGTTCTGCTTCCCGAATGGCTTCTTCAGCGGTAGCATGTGCAGTATGTCCTTCCTGCCAGAGAAATTCTGTAGTTCTTAAAAAAGGACGGGTGCGCATTTCCCAACGTACCACGTTGGCCCATTGGTTAATGAGTATGGGGAGATCCCGGTAAGATTGAATCCAATCCCTGTAGGTGTTCCAGATGACTGCTTCCGAAGTTGGCCTTACCACCAATTCTTCTTCGAGCTTTGCTTCGGGGTCCACCATGAGTTTACCTTTTTGTGAAGGATCATTCTTCAAACGGTAATGGGTAACCACTGCACATTCTTTTGCAAACCCCTCGGCATTTTTTTCTTCCGCTTCAAAAAGACTTTTAGGAACGAACAAAGGAAAATATGCATTCACATGGCCAGTGTCTTTAAACATCTGGTCCAGAACATTGCGCATGTTTTCCCATAAAGCATAACCCAGAGGCTTAATGACCATGCATCCTCTGACAGCACTTTGATCAGCCAATCCCGATTTATACACAATATCATTGTACCACTGTGAGTAATCTTCCACCCTTGAGGTAATTGCTTTTGCCATTTTATTGAATTAAACGATAAGACGAAATATCGGTCAAAATGTTATGAAAACCAGCATGTTAAAATAGTTTAACGCAATGATTGCAAAAATTAAATGGATTTTAACGAAGCTGGGAGGCAAATGTAATAATTTGCAAGGGTTATTCAGGTGATACCTTAAAGAGGGTGGTTGCAAGATAACAAAGTTGTAAAGTCGGCAGGATTTCGTTGGAGGATGGAATTTTTTCGTCTTTGGCGATGTTCTTCCAGATATTCATTGGATTTTGTTTAAATGCTAATTTAGATGAAAAACTTATCAAATCATTTAGTGCTGGCCTTATTCCTAGCCTTCATATCGCAGAGCATTCAAGCTCAATTTGACGACATTTATTATGATCCGGATCGGGATGCAGCCCCTTTCAATACCCAAGTTTCACCAACACCAACCAGAGATGATTTAAAGGATTCAGGTGATGAATACCGTTCATACAATCCACAGGAATCATCTTATGATGATGAATATGGCGAATGGGAAAATCAGGATTACTATTACACTTCACGCATTAAGCGTTTTCACAGACCGGTTTATGGTTTTGGTTTTTACGATCCTTTCTATACAGATTACTATTATTACGACCCTTATGAATTTAATCCGTGGTACTACGACAGGGATATTTATTCCAGTTCATGGAGATTTTATGCATCAACAGGACCTGTTTTCTGGTCTTTTCGTCCTTATTGGTCTTATTGGGATTATTGTAATGGTTGGTATGGTTGGCCCTATAGCCGATGGAATTATTATTCTTATTATCAACCTTATTACCATTATGGCGGATATTACCATGGTCATGATCACCATGATAGATGGTACGATAGACCGGACAACGATAGATATCATTATGGGAGCCGAAAATTCGGTTTAACGAATACTTCAAAAAGGGGGCCCGTGCGACTTTCCAACCCTTCCCCCCGAGTGATTACTGAAACAACCGGAGTTCATGCGGACCCAGGTCGTACTTCTTTAACCCCCAGAAGAACGGTTCGCTCAGCGGATGGATCGCCTTCCAATGAAATACAACCGGACAGAGGTACCAATCGGCCAAGTCCCTATCAGCCAAAAACTAAAACGGATTCAGCACCTTCCGGTGAAAAGAATAGCGGCGGACGTTCTGGAAAAGCACCACGGCGAAATTATTCAGATTATAGTCCGGATGGTCCGGCCCCCAATGATGAATTCAAAGAGGGAGAAAACAGAAACTTTGATCGATTTCGTCCACATCGATCATCACGGGAATATCCTAACTCAAGTTACCAAAATCCTCCCCGCGAACGGTCATACCAAACACCCTCTATGGATGACCAGAAGCCGAGGTTACAAGAATCTTCCCGGAATAGGCCTTCCGATCAGGGTGGATTTAAACTACAGGATCTTTTTAAATCTGAAGGATCCAAATCCTCCTCCGGAGACAAATCATCTAAATCAGAACGTAGGGAATCCTCAAGAAAATCTTCGCGTTAAAGCTTCATGAAACGCTTGGGGGTTTACATCCTCTTAAGCTTAATCATAAACAGAACCAGGACTCTTGAATTAAAAATCGAATTTGTGATTATGATATTATGGTATAGAAAACGAATTGACTATGCCCACGAATATTAAATTCATTAAAGCTTGAAAGTTATTATATGCAATTTTTCAATTAACTAACAAATGTTTGTATATTGAAATAATGATATTCAAACACAGTATATATTTCAAACTAAACAAACCTTATGAAGATTTCAGTTTCAATAATTTTTTTCATAAATATCTGCCTTGTAGGAGAGACATTATCGGCCCAAACAGCTTCTGAAGCCTTGCGTTATACAATAACCAGACCTTATGCTACGGCACGTTCTGCTGGTTGTGGAGATGGCATTACAGCATTGGGTGCTGAGTTTACAGCCAGTAGCATCAATCCGGCAGGCATAGGATTGTTTCGAAAGTCAGATGCCTACATCAGTCTAAAAACACAATACGATGAGGTTTCTTCCCAATTGGAAAGTGTTGGAGCACTCAATAATTCATTTGAAGAGAATACGAGTAAGCTCTCACTGAATGGTGTGGGTGTTGTTGGTGTAACGGCACCGGCTAATGCATTGGATTGGAAAAACGTAAACTGGCTGATTAACATTTCTCGCATTGCGGATTTCAGGCGAGATTTTTATTTTGAAGGCAGAAGCAAAGGATCTATTACTGATCGATTTTTGGAGCTATCGCTGGATCCTTTACAAGGAGGCTTAGTGGGACTTCATCCCGACGACCTGGATGATTTTGAAGCAGGGCTTGCATATGAAACCGGCGCTGTGTATGACAATGGATTGGATTCTTTGAATTACTTATACATCACGGATTTTTTGGCACATCCCGGTTATGCACCAAAAAAAGAACAAACCGTAAAACAATACGGAGGTTTGCATGAATTCTCTTTCGGACTGGGCGGTAATTTTCAGGAATGGATGGCCTTGGGTTTGAGCTTACATGTTCCCTTTGGATATTTTGAGAACAAATCGGTATATCGTGAGTCAGAAGAAATCCGGGATGAATATTTGCCTTTCAGACGATTGAGTTTCGAAAGCAATTTAAAAACTCGGGTATCTGGGGTTGGGGCAAAATTAGGGGTGATTTTAAAGCCTGTGAAGTTTTTAAGATTGGGTGCTGTGATTCAATCGCCTTACTTGTATGAATTAAAAGATGAATACGACACAGAATTACAATACACTTTTTTTAATGGCAGACGCGATACCAGTTTTATGGCCAGATCACCAAAAGGTGAATTTGAATACCAAATGATCACCCCCATACGAGGAACTTTTTCTGCAGCTTTGATCAGTCCGCTTGGTTTTATTTCTGCTGATGTAGATTGGATTAATCCGCACTATACACAATACAATTTGACGGAACACAGTGAAGATCCGGGGGATGCTGCCTTCGAACAGGAATTGAATCAGGAAATCAAGAAGCAGTACCAATCGGTTTTGCAATACCGAATCGGCGGTGAATTGGCATTGAGTAAGTTTCGTTTACGCGCTGGTTATCAATACCTCGCTCAGCCTTATGCCGATTCAGATGATTTCAACACGGCTTTAAGTTTTGGGTTAGGGTACCGCGGTGATCGACATTATTTTGACCTAAGTTTTACACAGAGCAAGAGTCGTGAAGGTTACGCACCCTACTATACAGGAAATTCCGATTTTAATGGAGACGGACAGGTAGATGCAATAACCCCTTTGGTGTTGCAGGAATTTAACCGTTCGGAAATCATGATCACCATGGGTGTTAAATTTTAAAAGAAGGTAAGCTTCACCCGGTCCGTTTATTTCGGAAACGGAAGTGCTGTCTTGTTTACAATAAGTAGATCATTAAAGAGTGTTTGCTGAGATTCCATCCTGAATACGGGTGGAAAACTTTGCTATGAGAAAAAAATAAATTATCTATGTACCTCATTCGACTTCATGATTGCTGTCATTTCGCCTTCTAAAGATCTGGACTTCAAAACTTCATATCCTGAAATCCCTGAAAGTTTGCCAGAATGTATGGAACACACGTTGCCGTTGGTAGAACTTATGCAGAAAAAATCGGCGAACCAATTGAAAAAACTGATGGACATTTCGGATAAACTGGCTTCTGAAAATGTGCAACGTTATAAGGACTTTGATCCTGCGTTTGGTGTTCATCGGTCTCAACCGGCCATCTTTGCTTTTGCTGGTGATGTTTACCGAGGCTTGGATGCTCGTTCAATGGATATTCGCACTTTAGAATATTGCAATGCTCATATTCGCATATTATCGGGATTATATGGTTTATTGAAACCTTTCGATCGAATACAAGCGTATCGCCTTGAAATGGGGATATCCTTAAAAGTAGGAAAATGCAAAAACCTATCCAATTATTGGAAACCAGTTTTAGGGAAATTGCTAAATCGGGATTTGCAAGAGACAAAATCAAAATATTTGATCAACCTTGCATCACAGGAATATTTTGATGCAGTTCATTTACCGGATATCGAGTTGCCGGTCATCTCAGTACATTTTCGTGAAAAGCGAAATGGTAAGTGGGCCTTTCTCAGTTTTAATGCAAAAAAAGCAAGAGGCTTGATGGTGAGATTTATGGCGGATCAGAATTGTCAAACTTCTAATGATTTAAAGGCATTTGACCTCGAGCAATATGCCTTCAACAAATCTTTGTCTTCAGAAAATGATTGGTATTTTACACGATAATTGTTAATGAGTTATTTAAAGTCAATTTTTCAACTCCTACTGGCTGCCGGGTGGATGTATTTCGCAGGAAATGAATTCAATATTGGTGGTAATTTCATCCCGCCTCCGGGAAAATTTTTAAGTTTTTCGGAAGGGGTCTGGTGGAATATAAGGAATGTAAATCAGGACGAACCGAATGAAATTAAAACAGGTTTTGCCAGAGGCCATGTAGTACTCGACGAACGAAAAGTCTCTCACATTTTTGCTGAAAACGATCAGGATGCATTCTTTATGCAAGGATACATGCATGCCATGCATCGTTTATGGCAAATGGATTTTTCTGCACGAGCAGCTGAAGGTCGGATTAGTGAAATTGTTGGACCGGTAGCTTATTCCTTTGATCAGAATAAACGTCGCAAAGGATTGCATTTGGCAGCAAGGATGAGCGTTGAACATTGGAAGATGGACAGTTTTGTATTGCCAAGGGTACAAGCCTATGTTGATGGAGTCAATGCTTACATGATGCAATTAACTGAACGGGAATTACCCGTTGAATTTAAATTGCTTAATTATCATCCGGAGGCTTGGTCTTTGTATCGTTCAGCCTTATTTCATAAAAGTATGGCAGAGATTTTATGTGGCCGCGATAAGGATTTTGAATTGACGCAAGCAAAAATGTTTTTTAAAAATGATTTTATATTTCTTTATCCGGAAACTGATCCTTTGACCGATCCCGTTATTCCAAAGGGCGTTTCTTATGCAAACATTCCTTTTAAAGCAAAAGATTATTCAGAGGATTCCGCTGATCTTGGCTTCAATGTGATTGAGCGTGATCATGGTATTTCAGGATTGGGGAGTAACAACTGGGCTGTGAGCGGAAATAAATCAGTCAATGGTAATCCAATCTTGTGCAATGATCCACATTTACATCTGACTTTACCTTCGATATGGTATGAACAGCAAATCCACACCCCCGAATATTCCGTATACGGCGTTGGATTTCCAGGAGTTCCTGGTGTTGTGGTTGGATTTAATGAACATATTGCCTGGGGAGTGACCAATGCCGGTTGGGATGTACTGGATTGGTACCAGATAGAATGGAAGGATTCTACCATGCAGTCCTATCGTTTGGGTGAACAATGGATGGATACGAACGTTCGTTTGGACACCATTCACATAAGGGGTTCCAAGCCTGTCGTTGATACAGTAAAGATCACCCATTGGGGTCCTGTGGTCTATACAGATTCAAAACGCAAGAAGTTCGGTTTGGCCATGCATTGGATTTTACACGAACCATACGAGCAACAGGAGTTTAAAACTTTTTTGGCCTTGAACCGTGCCAGGAATTACGAGGACTATCGCTTTGCTTGTACCCAATTTCCTTATCCGGCACAAAACATAGCTTTCGCTTCGCGATCTGGAGAAATTGCGCTGACGGTATCGGGCAACATGCCTTTGAAAAATTCACAGGAAGGGAGGTTTGTGCGCGATGGTTCCAATCCAGCTAACCAATGGCATGGATACCTTGATCCAATGTTGAATCCCTCCTGTAAAAATCCGACAAGAGGTTTTGTATCTTCTGCCAACCAGCGCTCAACAGATGTTGATTTTCCGGTTTATTTCAATGATGGCGATTTCAGGTCCTACCGTGGTGCAATGGTAAACAGGATACTTGCTTCTCGTGATAAATGGGACATTGATGCAATGAAAACATTGCAATACAACAGCTACAGCCTTAAAGCAGAACTTGCTTTACCTTTTCTGCTAAAATCAGTCAAAGAGAAAAAGAAAAATGAATTGGAAGAAGAACTCTATCAAAAATTATCACAATGGAATTTTGAATATGATTCCAATAGCATTGCACCGGTTTATTTTGAAATTTGGTTTGAACGTTTTTTTCATATGGTATGGGATGAAATTCAAAGCACAGGAAATAAGGATATTGCATTTCCTAATGAATGGGCTACAATGAAACTTGCGGACAGTTTGCCGCAACACCATTATTTTGATTATCAGTCCACCAAGGAGAAAGAAGATGCATTTCAAATTGCGAGGATGTCATTTGACAGTCTGGTCGATATAGCCCAGCGTAATAGGACCTGGCAGGATTGGGCAAATTATCGGCAGGCAGAAATCGTGCATCTGTCCAGAATTCCGGCATTCGGTCGCTATAACATCCGAAGTTCCGGAAATGAAGACATCATCAATGCGCATGCTAAAATATTTGGGCCTTCCTGGCGCATGATTGTCGAAATGGGAAAGGACTCAGTCGTTGCGTACGGAATTTATCCCGGAGGTCAGGTAGGAAATCCCGGTAGCAGTTATTATGATCATATGATTGATCCCTGGTCACAGGGAAAATATTATCGCCTGAATTTTTGGAAAATTAGTCCTGAATCAAGTGATTATAAAAGAATTTCTTTCGTGCCATGAAATCAAAAAGATTCATTATAATGTGTTGTGTAGCCGCACTGTTCTGTTTGTGGATACCTTATTGGTATGCACCCTTCCTGTTGTGTTGTCTGCTGGCTTATTTCTTTAACCATTCGGTCCGGTTTCAATGGATGTATTGCGGTAGCATTTTTTTTGCGATAGGATGTTTATATGGTATTTACTCCCAGAAAACAGGAAGCGAGGATCTTGTTCATAAGCTTTCCATTTTATTCGGAAACATCAGTCCGATTGGATTTATTTTGATTTCAGCTTTGATGTTTGGGATGACCGCTATGATGGGCTCGGTGGCCGGTTCTACAATAATGAATGGGCTTGTTAAAAAATCTCAGTAAAAAAATTAGATCATCTCTTTTATCAGGTGGGAATCAGGAATATAGACGCGTGACAACATGCAGTTCAAAACATAATTCAGAAAATTTACTATCTGACCACCTCAAAAGAATGACCGAGTAAAGTTTCCTGATTGATCAATGCATACACGCGGTACCAACCTGAAGGATATGAACCTGTATGAATTTTTATTTCGTTGGAATCATGATCAAAACGAAATTCATTTGAATAAAGCATCCTGCCTTCTAGGTTTTGAACCCATAGGTTTATCTTGTGAAGATTGTTTAAACCATTAAACTGAAGTGTTATGTAATCCTGCGAAGGATGATCATTGAGTTTAAGAGATACTGTGGATTTGATATTCTGCAAGTCTTTTGAATGGGTTGAGGACTTCTTGCAATAACTGATTTTTAAGACATAGGGATTGGCGATGGTCAAATGAGCACTGTCATTCTGCCATGGATTGCGATCTGGCCCTGGATTATAAATTCCACCAAAGACGTATCCAAGAAAAGTAGTATCCTCCGTTACTCGATCCCAATCAATGATTTCTTCGTGAATCATCGGCAAATCCTTGTTGTATAAAAACTCCGCATTACAACCGAAGTATCCTGGCATTTCCTCGCTTCGTAAGACTTCACTAAATCTGCCGTTTTCATTCCGACTGACAATGCTGATGGATTTTACAAAAGGCACATAACTATCAACTGTTAGTTGTCCTGCAGAATCACGGAAATGCTCAGCTAGTCCGCCGAAGAAAACCTGATGAAAGCGGTTGTTTTTCTTTTCGAATAAACCCAATCTGGAACAATTGTAAGCACAAAATTTATGGTCAAAATCAAATATTTCTTCAACCTGTTGTCCATCCAGCAAGGCAGTATTCATAAACGGTTTATTGAGATTGTATTGAAATACCCCTGAATACACCATTAGTTTTTCCAATCCGTCCTCATCGATGATGGTATTGAGATTGAAATCCCGGCGGTGAAAATTATATTCATCGCGTTTGCTAAAAACCACTCTGTGATAAAAGCTATCGGGAGTGTTGATCCATTGGATGTGGTACATGGCATCCGTATAAAACTGGTGGGTGAAGGAAGAATTGCTGGAATATTTGCCCTCAAAATAATTTCCTCCCACTATGACTAAGGTTGAATCCTTTATCCGCATTTGGGCGCCAGCAATAGCAAACAGAGAATCCCTGATGATTTTGATACCGGGCCAGGGACTTTGGTTAGTGCTTAAAGCGTTTAAGCAGTATGGCAAATCAATTCTCGCCAGGAATGGATAAGTGTGAAACATGCCATTTGTCTTTTGCCCGTATCCCCCCAAAACAAAAAGGTATTGTCCTGATTGTGCGAATGCTGAATTGGCAGCGCTGAAGAAACCCTCCAAATCTTCATCAGGAGCTTGGAGGGGATATTCATTTACTTGCATTTTGGCAACATCCCATATATACCATGAAGTATTCGCGCTTTTTTTATCGAAGCCTGATTCTTTCCCATGGATACCGTCAATCCGGCCACCTAAAAGAAGTACCTGGTCGTTTAATGATCCAAATGCAAAAGAATGAATGGAAGGCCAGGATGAGATTCTTAGGGTGTCTATCAGAAAACTTCCGTTGAGTTGAGCCTGTAAATTCTTGACAGTCCCCAAAAAAAGCAAGCTTACCAACAGGAACTGCAATTTTTGCGCAAGATGCTGATTTACCATTTTTCTTTTGGGAGTTTTGTTACCCCGAAAAAACGACGGACCGAATATTTACCGGTACCGTAGACCAATACATGTATCATCCCACCAATAAAGGCGATATTTTTCATGAAGTGAACGGCTTGAACATTTCTTATTTCCGGAGGGTCATTCCAGAAGGGGAATACGATAAAAGTAACTGGAATCCAATAAAGTAACAATAAAGTGACGGCAAATCCTGGGCGGTATCCGATCAGTAAAAAAATTCCTCCAATAAAGAGTGCGATTGCAGTAAAATAAATCAAAAATTCGGGATACCAACTCAAACCATAGGCCAATAAGGTTGCTTTAGTTCGGCCAATAAACTGCAAGGTCGTAAATGATTCGTACAGCGAGATCGCTGCAATCATGGTACGTGCCAGCAAATCAAAACTGTCTTTCAATGGATTGGAATTGAATGGTCATGGAGATTGGTGGGCAGCCATCAGGCATTAAAAGACTGTCCACATCCACAAGTATCCTTTGCATTTGGGTTAATAAAGGAAAAGCCACGATTATTAAGTCCTTCAACCCAGTCAATTTCCATACCGGCCAGATAAAGGGAATGGGCTTTGTCCATGTAGATGGTAATTCCGCCAGAAGTAAAAATCATATCTTTTTCTTGTGGCAAATCAAATCCCATTTGGTAGCTGAACCCCGAACAACCCCCTCCTTTAACTCCAATTCTAAGTCCATGATTATCAGGTATTTGCTGTTCAGTTTTGATGCGATGAAGGGCCTTGATAGCAGATTCTGTCAACTTAACAGGCGCTTCTTGTAAAGTATCAATTGCCATAGTCTTTTCGAATTAAAACGTAAAATTAGGCTTTTTTGTTCGACTGGTTGCTAAGATGCAGGTCATGCTGAATGTGTAAATTTGCGGCAAATCAGTAAAACATGGAATTCTTGTTTGATCTTTTGAAATATACTCTGCCTTCATTAGTGGTTTTTCTTACAGCATATATGCTGATCCGGCAATTTATGGACCAAGACCAACGTAATTTTCTGATCCGGCAAAACAAAGAAATGTTACAACACAGTTTGCCTTTGAAACTACAAGCCTATGAGCGATTGGCTTTGTTTCTGGAAAGAATACGGATTCCGGCTCTAATGATGCGGTTTGCAACTCCGGACGGTGATTCTTCATCAACCTGTAAAC
>WBZV01000464.1_pt1 | contig 23985 bp, 21 predicted proteins | sample 5204221 | NCBI WGS metagenome assembly WBZV01 (sample SAMN12344360, study PRJNA552823) | activated sludge metagenome | biome: Activated sludge suspended growth; feature: Nitrification reactor; material: Wastewater; isolation source: activated sludge from nitrification reactor of wastewater...
CGGGACACTCGACCCCTGGTATGCCGCGCTCCTCGCCCACCGCACGCGGCACGGGGCGATCGCAGGGCCGGTCGAGGTGTGGCTGGCGCTGCGCGGCATACGGACCCTGCATGTGCGGCTGGAACGCGCAGGTGCCAACGCGGCCGAGCTCGCCCGGCGGCTCGGCGAGCACCCGAGGGTGACCCGGGTGCGCTACCCGGGATGGGGGGCCATGCTGGCGATCGAGGTGACCGGCGGCCCGGCGGATGCCGAAGCGGTCGCAGCCGCCTGTCAAGTGTGGTTGGGCGCCACGAGCCTGGGCGGCGTCGAATCGCTCATCGAGCGGCGCCGACGCTATCCGGGCGAGTCGCCGCTGGTCCCGGACACCCTGCTGCGGCTGTCGGTCGGCATCGAGGACGTCGAGGACCTCTGGCGCGACCTCGAGCAGGCCTTGGGGTGAGCCGCGCCCGCGGCGGTTGGCTCAGATCCGCTCGTGCTTGCGGGTGCGCGACATGAGCAGGTCGACGAGCTCCTCCGGCGTGCGCTGCCCGACGATCACCGAGGTGACCGCCTCGCAGATGGGCATCTCGACGCCGGCGTTACGGGCCAGGTCGAGCACGGAGTGGCAGGACTTGACGCCCTCGGCGGTCTGCTTGGTCACCTCGATGACTTCGGCGACGCTCATCCCCTTGCCGAGGTTCTCGCCGAAGGTGCGGTTGCGTGACAGCGGTGACATGCACGTCGCGATGAGGTCGCCGACGCCCGCCAGGCCCATGAACGTTGTCGGCTCGGCCCCGAGCCGCACGCCGAGGCGGGCCGTCTCGGCCAGCCCTCGCGTGATGATCGAGGCCTTGGTGTTGTCGCCCATGCCCATGCCTTCGGCCATGCCCACCGCAAGGGCGACGACGTTCTTGACCGCCCCACCAAGCTCGGTCCCGACGACGTCCTGGTTGGTATAGGGCCGGAAGTATGCCGTGTGGCAGGCGGCCGCGACCCGGTCAGCCGTCCCGGGGTCGGCGCAGGCCACGACACTGGCAGCCGGCTGCTTGCGGGCGATCTCCTTGGCCAGGTTGGGTCCGGACACGACAACCACGCGGTCGGCGGACACACCGCCCACGTCCATGATGACCTCGCTCATCCGCTTGGTCGTCCCCAGCTCCACGCCCTTCATGAGCGAGACGACCGCGGCACGCGACGGCAGGGACCAATCGGCGAGGTTGGCGCGCAGCGTTTGCGACGGCACCGCGAGCACCACGATGTCGGCTTCGGTCAGCGCCTCCTGCGGATCGATGGTGGCTCGGATCCCGTCGGGGAGGGGAATCCCCGGCAAATAGTCCTCATTGGACCCGGCGTTGATCTGGGCCACCGAGTCGGCCCGACGACCCCACATCGTCACCGCCGTCCCAGCGTCCGCCAGAGCCGCCGCGAACGCGGTCCCCCAGCTGCCGGTCCCCATCACTGCGGCGGTGGTGCTCATGGGCGCTCCTTGTTGGGGTTGCCGGTCTCGGGGACCCCCATGGCCCGCGAGTCGAACCGCACTGCGGGCGCCTTCTCTCCCCGCAGCACTTCCAGCTGTGCCGTGATGGCGTCCATGATCCGGTCGGTCGCCTCCGTCAGCAAGGCAGCATCCAGGGGCCGGTCATAGAGGTCGGCCAGGTCGACGGGCGGCCCGGCCACGACATGCATTGTCGCGCGCGGGAACAGCCGCAGCTTCTTCTGATAGGTGCCAAGGACCTCCTGCGGCCCCCACATGGCCACCGGGATGACTGGGCATTTCGTGGTGAGCGCGATCCGCGCTGCGCCGGTCTTGCCCTTCATCGGCCACCCGCCAGGGTCGCGGGTGAGAGTCCCCTCTGGATAGACGACGACCGTCTTGCCCTCATGCACGGCTGCCACGGCGGCCCGCATCGCATCGGCGGCCTGACCTGTCCCTCGGTAGACGGGGATCTGGTCGGCCCAGCCGATCAGCCGACCCAAGACCGGGATCCGGAAGACCGCCTCTTTGCCCAGGTAGTAGGGCGGGTGGTCGTTGTCGAACAGATACAGGGCGATCGCGAAGGGGTCGACGTAGGACAGATGGTTCGGGGCAACGACCGACCCTCCGGCGGGCAGATGCTCCATCCCTCGCCAGTCCCGCTTGAAGAGCACGCGGAGCAACGGCCGCAGCAGGACGACGATCACCTGGTATGCCGCCGGCAGTCGCCGCATGCGCCTGACCACGGACGAGGACGAGCTCACACGCATCTCCTTCACGATCCCCCGTATCCTTCCCGCCCGATGTCCCGGTGTCGAGCATGGCCTTGCGCTACTGCCCTCGAGGATCGCACAGTCGATCAACGCCACGAGGAGACAACGACCGGGCCGGTCCCTCCCGAGGGAGGGCCCGGCCCGGTCTGTGGGCTAGCGTCTCAGGCCTTTTTGGCGGCCTTCTTGGCAGCAGGCGCAGCCTTGGCCGGAGCAACCTTCTTGGCAGCGGGAGCGGCCTTCGCCGGGGCAGCCTTCGCCGGGGCAGCCTTCGCCGGGGCAGCCTTCGCCGGGGCAGCCTTCGCCGGGGCAGCCTTGGCCGGAGCAGCCTTCGCCGGGGCAGCCTTCGCCGGGGCAGCCTTGGCCGGAGCAGCCTTCGCCGGGGCAGCCTTCGCCGGAGCAGCCTTCGCCGGGGAAGCCTTCACGGCGGCCTTCTTCGCAGGTGCGGGAGCCGCAGCCGCCTTGGCGACCGAGCCGGCCGGAGCGCGCCCGGTGGCCGGCGCGGCCTTGGGCAGGCTACGAGGGTCGGCGACATAGCCCTTGAACGACGTCCCCGGCCGGAAGCGCGGGACCGTGGTCTTCTTGATCCGCACGGCGTCACCGGTGCGTGGGTTGCGGCCGGTGCGGGCTGCCCGCGCGACCTTTTGGAAGGTCCCGAAACCGGTGATCGCGACCTTGCCGCCCTTGGCGACCTCACGGATGATCGCGTCGAGCACTGCGTCCAGTGCATCGCTGGCGGCCTTCTTGCCGCCGAGCTTGTCCTCCAGGGCTACAACGAGCTCTGCCTTGTTCACGCTTCCCCTCCAGATGAACGGCCCGGGCTGGCCCCGGGTTTGCGGGTGTTGCGGACGTCTGTCCGCCTGGGTCGACGCTATTCCCACACCTGCCTGCTGTCCATCACCGCGGACCGCCATTCCCGTTGCCCCGCAACCCATTTGCCCCCATCTCCCCCGGCCCAGACCCGTTCGCCGCCTCCACGTAACCGACGCCCGAGGCCCAACCTGAGCCCCCTACCGGCCCTAAAACGTTGTGGGGCAACGACTTACGCCGCGTTCAGGATGTTGATCTGGGCACCCTTCGCCAAGAAGTCGGCCAGACGCACCTGCCGCGGCGAAGGCTTGACGGTGTGGCGTATCTCCTAGCGCGACACGCCGACTCGGCGTGTCGCACCACGCTCAACGCGTGACGGGGAGGTATGCCGCGCGGCCAGATTCGAACTCTTCGATGAGGTCTTCATGGCGCAGGGTCAGGCCGATGTCGTCCAGGCCCTCCATCAGCCGCCATCTGGTGTAGTCGTCAACCCCGAACGGCGCGACGATGTCGCCCGCCGTGACCGTCCGTGCTGCGAGGTCGACCGTGACCTGCGCCCCCGGCTCCTGCTCGAGGTATTTCCAGATGAGCTCGATGTCGTCTTGCGCGACCTGCGCGGTGAGCAGTCCCTGCTTCCCCGAGTTGCCGCGGAAAATGTCGGCGAACCGGGACGAGAGCACGACCCGGAACCCGTAGTTCATCAGCGCCCAGACGGCGTGCTCGCGCGAGGACCCCGTCCCGAAATCGGGACCCGCGACGAGAACCGACCCAGCGGCATACCGAGGGTTGTTGAGGACGAACGACTCATCGGTGCGCCACGCAGCGAACAGGCCGTCCTCGAAGCCGTCGCGGGACACCCGCTTGAGATAGACAGCCGGGATGATCTGGTCGGTGTCAACGTTGCTGCGCCGCAGCGGCACGCCGATACCGGTGTGGGTCGTGAAGGCGTCCATGCGCTCAGTCCTTGTCCAGGTCGGCGGGCGAGGAAAGGGTGCCGCGAACGGCGGTGGCGGCCGCCACGAGCGGGCTCACCAGATGAGTCCGGCCCCCGGGACCCTGGCGTCCCTCGAAGTTGCGGTTGGAGGTCGAGGCGCTGCGCTCACCGGCCGCCAGCTTGTCCGGGTTCATCGCCAGGCACATCGAGCAGCCCGGGAGGCGCCACTCGGCGCCGGCCGCCTCGAAAACCTCGTGGAGTCCTTCGGCCTCCGCCTGCACCCGGACCCGGGCTGAGCCTGGGACGACAAGCATGCGCACGCCGTCAGCCACGCGCCGACCCGACAACACCCCGGCGGCGGCACGCAGGTCCTCGATCCGGCCGTTGGTGCACGAGCCGACGAACACCGTGTCGACGGGGATCTCTTTGAGCGGGGTGCCAGGCTCCAGGCCCATGTAGGCCAATGCGCGTTCGGTGTCGGCGCGTTCGGTCTCGTCGACGATCCGGTCCGGGTCGGGGACGCTTGCCGACAGCGGCAGGCCCTGGCCCGGGTTCGTGCCCCAGGTGACGAAGGGGCTGAGGGTCGTGGCGTCCAGGTCGACCTCGGCGTCGAACACCGCATCGTCGTCGGTCCGCAACTGGCGCCACGCAGCGACCGCGGCATCCCAGTCGGCGCCCTTCGGCGCACGGTCACGGCCCTCAAGATAATCGAACGTCACCTCGTCAGGAGCGATCATCCCGGCGCGAGCGCCTGCCTCGATCGACATGTTGCAGATGGTCATCCGGGCTTCCATCGAGAGCGACTCGATGGCCTCACCCCGGTATTCGATGACGTAGCCCTGGCCACCACCCGTGCCGATCTGGGCAATGACCGCCAGCACGACATCCTTGGCGGTCACTCCGTCCGGCAGCGCGCCGCGCACGTTGACGGCCATGGTCCGGAACGGCTTCAGCGGAAGGGTCTGGGTGGCCAGCACATGCTCGACCTCGGAGGTGCCGATCCCGAAGGCCAGCGCGCCGAACGCGCCGTGGGTCGAGGTGTGGCTGTCCCCACACACGATGGTCATTCCTGGCTGGGTCAGCCCCAGTTGCGGGCCGACCACGTGGACGATGCCCTGCTCGACATCGCCCATCGGATAGAGCGGGACGCCGAACTCAGCGCAGTTGCGGCGCAGGGTCTCAACCTGGGTGAGGCTCACCGGGTCGACGATCGGGCCCGGCGTCGTGGGGACGTTGTGGTCCTCGGTGGCTAGGGTGAGATCCGTGCGCCGAACCGTGCGGCCCTCCAGGCGCAGGCCGTCGAACGCCTGCGGGCTGGTCACCTCGTGCAGCAGGTGTAGGTCGATGTAGAGCAGGTCCGGCTCGCCCTCGGCCCGACGCACCAGATGCGCCTCCCAGACCTTCTCAGCCAGCGTCCCCGCCATCCCTGCCACCTTCCATGCCACGTCTTCGCCACCTCGGCACCCGCCTGACGGGGCCAGCATCCGACACCGTTCACAGCAACGGATTTGCGTCTCACGCCCTGAGACGGCAATATCAGTGCATGGACAACTCTAGCGGGGTCGGGGTTCTCGACAAAGCTGCCACCGTTCTGTCTGCGTTGGAAGCCGGCCCGGCCACTCTCGCCCAGCTCGTCGGCGCCACCGGGCTGGCCCGCCCGACAGCTCACCGCCTGGCGGTAGCGCTCGAACATCACCGGCTGGTGACTCGGGACATGCAGGGTCGTTTCGTCCTCGGCCCCCGCTTGGCCGAGCTGGCCTCCGCAGCCGGTGAGGACCGGCTGTTGGCTGCCGCAGGCCCCGTGCTGGGCGCCCTGCGCGACCACACCAACGAGAGCGCCCAGCTGTTCCGCCGCCAAGGGGACCTGCGCATCTGCGTGGCCGCTGCTGAGCGACCGATGGGCTTGCGCGACACCATCCCCGTCGGGGCGAGCCTGTCGATGCTCGCTGGGTCGGCCGCTCAGATCCTGCTCGCGTGGGAGGAGCCCGACCGGCTGCACCGCGGCCTGCAAGGGGCCCGGTTCAACGCCACTGCCCTCTCCGCAGTGCGCCGCCGCGGATGGGCCCAGAGCGTCGGAGAGCGCGAGCCGGGCGTCGCCTCGGTGTCGGCCCCCGTCCGTGGGCCCTCGGGTCGCGTGGTGGCGGCCGTGTCGATCTCGGGGCCGATCGAGCGGCTCTCGCGCCAGCCCGGGCGGTTGCACGCAGCCACGGTGGTCGCCGGCGCAAACAAACTCACCGAGGTGTTGCGCCGCGCCCACCAGAGCTCTCAGGGCTAACCTGAGTCAGGTATGCCGTGACGACGCCGTTCACAGGACCGCCGCACGCAACCTTTCGGCACCTCGGGGCGTCACTACAGCACCAGCAGTTCGGACCTGAGCAGGAGACCCAGAGTGACACCACGCGCCGGTAGGACCGCCCGGGTGGCCATTGCCACCGTTGTGTCGGCGTTGCTCGCCTCGGCCTGCACGACCAGCTCCGACCCGTCGATCGCCCCGTACAGCGCTCCTGGCGTCACGGCCGCCAAGGTGACCGCGTCCCAGTCGGCAGCCCCGACCGCGACCCCACCGCCCACCACGCCACCGCCCACGGTGACCCCGCCTTTGCTGGCCGAGGGGTCCACGGGTGACCAGGTCCGCGATCTACAGGCCCGGCTCAAGCAACTCAAGCACTTCACCAGCACGGTCGACGGCACGTTCGACCCGGAGACGACAACGGCCGTGAAGGCCTTCCAGGACGCCCACAAACTTCCCATGTCCGGTTCGGTCGACCAAGCCACCTGGGACACCCTGGCCGCGACCACCAAGGCGCCGTCTGCCGAGGACCTCGCGGGACACCTCATCCCTGGGCCAGCGGTCCTGGCCAGCGGGTCGACCGGTGCCAAGGTGCGCGAGTTGCAGGCCCGACTCAAGCAACTGGGCCGATGGACGGGCGATGTCACCAGCACCTACGGGCCGCAGACCGTGACCGCGGTCAAGGGTTACCAGACCAAGCGCGGGCTTCCGGTGACGGGTGAGGTCGATCAGCGCACGATGGACCGGATCTGGTCACAGACCCGCAAGCCCACAAGCGACGAGCTCAACAACGTCAAGCCGGTCCCCGGCGCGGGCTTGACGACGGCTGGGCTGGACCCGCGCTGTCTGGTCGGACGGGTTATTTGCGCGTCCAAGACGACGCGCAAGGTGGTCTGGGTCGTCGATGGGGTGCCGATCCTGTCGCTGGACGCCCGCTTCGGCCGCACCTCGCTGCCGACCTCTGAGGGCAGCTTCCGGATTTACCTCAAGTCCCGCGACCACTGGTCGCAGAAGTACGACGCGTCGATGCCGTTCGCGCTGTTCTTCAACGGCGGTCAAGCCGTGCACTACTCCCCTGAGTTCGCCTCGATCGGCTATTCGGGCGTCGGCTCCCACGGCTGCATCAACACTCGCGACAAGGCCAAGATGGCCTGGCTGTTCGACCAGGCCAGGATCGGCGATCTGGTCGTCGTTTACCGCTGACGCAGGCGGGGTCCGCCCCCGCTGTCCGGTGGGCGCACGGCATACCCCTCGTCGTATGCCGTGCGGCACGCACTGCTGCCACAACGCGAAGCGGCCCGAACCCCACGGGGTTCGGGCCGCTTCCAGTGTTGTTCACAGCGTCACGTGTTGCTGTCAGCGTCACGCGTTGCTGACAAACGTAGCCCCGACGGGATTCGAACCCGCGCTACCGCCTTGAGAGGGCGGCGTGCTAGGCCGCTACACAACGGGGCCCTAGCGGTGTCGTCGGAGGGATCACCTCGTCGGACACAGTGAAGAACCTTACCGGTGACCGGAGGCTTCCACCGAATCGGCCGCCGTGGTTGGGCGGCCGAAGCTGGGGTACCAGGACTCGAACCTAGAATTGCGGAACCAGAATCCGACGTGTTGCCAATTACACCATACCCCATGGGGTATACCTTCCGCGCGCCCGAAGGCCCTCGGAAGGTGAACCGAAGAGCGATACTACCGGCCCGGCGAAGCCTCGCCCAAATCCCCGGTCAGAGGGTGTCGAGCAACGCCTGCACCCGGGTCAGGGTGGAGGTCTTCCCCAGGATCTCCATCGACTCGAACAGTGGCGGGGAGATCCGCTGCCCGGAGACCGCAGTCCGCAGCGGACCGAAGGCGACCTTGGGTTTGACCCCGAGCCCCTCGACAATCGCCGCACGCAAGGCCGCCTCGATGCGAGCCGCTTGCCAATCAGACTCCGACCCGAGCAGTCCGCGCTGATGGTCGTCAATGTCACCGAGCGCGCGCAGGGCCGCGGCGAGCACGGCTGGCGCCTGGGCATCCAGTTGAGCGCGCGCGTCGTCGGCGATGGCGATCGCGTCATCGCCCATGAAGAACGGCGCAACCAACGCACCAGCCTCGGTCAGCTTGACGATCCGGGTCTGGATGAGCGCCGCTATCGCCTTGAGCCGCGCCAGCTCGCCGAGGGACGGGTGGCCGGACAGCACGCCGTCGGCCTCAAGGAAGGGCAGCAGCCGTGAGGCGAACTCCCCCAGCGGCAACTCCCGGATCCAGACCCCGTTGAGCCAGTCGAGCTTGTCCAGGTTGAAGATCGACCCCGCAGGATTGACCTTGGCCCAGTCGAACCGCGCCGCGAACTCCTCGAACGTGAAGACCTCACGCTCGGTGCCGTCGTCCTCGACGATCGGCGGATAACCCTGCAGCGCAAGGAAGTTGACCAGAGCCTCCGGCAGATAGCCCTGCTCCCGAAACCAGGTCAACCTCGCCCAGGGGCTCTTGCGCTTGGAGATCTTGGCCTTGCGCTCGTCGCGCAACAACGGCATGTGGGCGAAGGCCGGCGGTTCGAGGTCAAGCCACCGATAGAGCAACAGATGCTTGGGGGTCGAAGAGATCCACTCCTGCCCGCGAACCACGTGGGTGATGCCCATGAGGTGATCGTCGACAACGACCGCAAGGTGGTAGGTCGGGAAACCGTCCGCTTTGAGGATCACCTGATCGTCAGGCACCGGCGCGTCGATCCGGCCAGCGATGAGGTCGACGAAGGACGTCTCGACGTCGTCGGGGATGTGCATCCGCACGACCGGCGTCTCCGAGAAACCGGGCAGCGCGGCACGCTCGTCGCGGGTCTTGCCCAGACAGAGCCGGTCGTAGCCCGTCGGCACCTTGCGCCGTTGTTGATCCTCGCGCATGGCGGTGAGCCGCTCAGCCGAGCACCAGCAGTGGTAGGCATGCCCCGCGTCGAGCAGTCGCTGCACAAACGGGCGGTAGGTCTCCAGCCGCTCGGACTGCCGGTAGGGCGCGCACGGTCCGCCGATGTCGGGCCCCTCGTCCCAGGTCAGCCCGAGCCAGTGCAGCGTGTCGAAGATCTGCCGCTCGCTGTCCTCCTGCAGGCGGGCCCGGTCGGTGTCCTCGATCCGCAGGAGGAACCGTCCCCCCTGCTGGCGCGCAAACGCCAGATCGAACATCGACATGTATGCCGTGCCGACATGCGGATCGCCGGTCGGGGACGGGGCGACCCGCAGACGGACCTTGCCCGGAAGCTTCTTCTCGCTCATGGTGGCGCCAGCCTAGCCGCGCGGCGCGGCAACTACTCTGTCCCTGTGAATCAGCACGGGAACACAGCGCACCTCGACGGCGGAGCCCATCGATGAGCGGCGGCCTGGCCGCGCTCCTGGATGACATCGCCGCCATCGCCAAGCTGGCCGCCGCCTCGATCGACGACGTCGGGGCGGCCGCGGGACGAGCCAGCGTCAAGGCGGCCGGCGTCGTCGTCGACGACACGGCCGTCACGCCCCGCTACGTCCAAGGCTTCACACCGGACCGAGAACTGCCGATCATCAAGCGGATCACCATCGGGTCGATCCGCAACAAGCTGCTGTTCATCCTCCCGGCCATCATGGTCCTGTCCCAGTTCCTGCCGTGGGCCTTGACCCCGCTGCTCATGCTTGGGGGCACCTACCTGTGCTTCGAAGGCGCCGAGAAGATCTGGGAGAAGATCAGCGGACACGACGCCGGCGAGGAGGCCCCCGCCGTTGTTCAGGGCGGGGACCACGAGAAGGACATGGTCGCCGGGGCGATCCGCACCGACTTCATCCTCTCCGCCGAGATCATGGTCATCGCGCTCAACGAGGTCGCCACCGAGCCGTTCCTGTCCCGACTGATCATCCTCATCGTTGTCGCCTTCGCGATCACCATCGGCGTCTATGGGTTCGTCGCGCTCATCGTCAAGATGGACGACATCGGCCTGCACCTGAGCCGCAAGGACTCCGGCGCCGCTCGGGTCATCGGGCGCGGTCTGGTCGCCGCCATGCCCGTCCTGCTGCGCTGGCTGGCCATCATCGGCACCATCGCGATGCTGTGGGTCGGCGGGCACATCCTCCTGGTCGGTGCCGACACCCTCGGCTGGCATTGGCCCTACGCTCTGGTCCACCACGCGGAGCAGGCCGTCGCCTCCGCCGTGTCAGTCGGCAGCGGCGCGCTGGCCTGGCTCACCAACACCCTCGGGTCCGCCATCGCCGGCCTCATCGTCGGCGCGGTCGTCGTCCTCGTCATGCACCTCCTGCCGGGCAGGAAGCACCACGGCCCGGCACCGGATGCCACCCACTGAGGTGCCCACGCCCCGCGTCAGCGCCCTCGCGGTCATCCGCCACCCGCAGACAGGTGCGCTGTTCGTCAACGAGTTCATCGATCCTGCCGACGGGGTGACCTTTCATCGACCCTGCGGCGGTGGGGTCGACTGGGGCGAGACCGCTGCTGCGGCGGTGGTCCGCGAGTTCGCCGAGGAGTTCGGCCTGGCCATCGAGGTCGGCCGCCGAATCGCAGTCATCGAGAACATCTTCACGTATGCCGCCCGCCCCGGTCACGAGGTCCTCTTCTTCTTCGAGGCGCGCTTCGCCGACCCCGCGGCATACCTCGTCGAGCGACGTGACTGCCTCGACCACCCCGGCGAATACGCGCTCTGGCGCGACCCGGCGCTGACCCACGAGCAGGTCCCGCTCTACCCCGTCGGGCTCGCCGAGGCACTTGCTGCACAGGCGTGAGGCGTCGCCAAATCAGCGGCGCACGAACGGGTTGTCCAGGGTCCCGATGCCCTCGATCTCGACCGACACCCGCTGGCCCGGCTGCACCGGCCCCACCCCGGCCGGCGTGCCGGTGAGGATGACATCGCCAGGCAGCAAGGTGAAGTACGTGGACGCGAAAGACACCAACCGCGGCACGTCATGGACGAGATCGGCCGTCGAGCCGTCTTGGACGACCTCGCCGTCGCGGCGGGTGACCAGACGCAGCGCCGACGGGTCCAGGTCGGTGACGATCCACGGCCCGAGCGGCTTGGAGGTGTCGAACCCCTTGGCACGCGCCCACTGGCCGTCGCCGCGCTGCCAGACCCGCTCGGACACGTCGTTGGCGCAGGTGTAACCCCACACGCACTCCAGCGCCTGCTCAGGCCGCACGTCCTTGCAGATCTTGCCGATGACGACCGCCAACTCGCCCTCGTAGTCGACCGTCACGCTCCCCCGCGGGATGACCACGGGGTCCCCCGGGCCGATGACGGCCGTGTTGGGCACGAGGAACATCATCGGCTCGGCCGGCACCTCGTTGCCGAACTCCTTCGCGTGGTCGGCGTAGTTGCGTCCGATGCCGATGACCTTGCTGCGCGGGATGACTGGTGCCAGCAGGCGCACCTCCTCGAGCGCGACCGGCTCACCGCCAGCCGGCACGATCCCGACATAGAGGGGATCCCCTTTGAGGGGGTGGATCACCTCCGCGCCCCCCTCGCCCTCAACAATCCCGTATGCCGGGTCCTCACCAGTGGTGTATCTCGCGATCCGCACCCGGCCACCCTAGCCGCGGGCGCTACGGCATACTTCCCCCTGGTCGGTCGATCTTGCGGACCGGCGGGTCCGAGCGGAGGCAGCCTCATGTCGTTCAACCTCTTCCTGACGGTGTCGGGGGTGACCGGAGAGTCGGTCCAGCGGGCCCACGAGGGGCAGATCGAGCTCAGCAGTTGGAATCTCGGCGTGCACAACCACGCGATGGCCGGGCCGGGTGGCGGGGGCAAAGTCGGCAAGGCGCAGTGGGACGAACTCATCGTCACGATGCCGACCACGGCCGCGCTCCCCCAGTTCATGGGTCTGTGTGCCTCCGGCCAACACGTCGAGCAGGCCGTGCTCACGGCCGAAAGCGTGGGCGACGCGCGGTTTGTCTGGCTGCGCCTCACCGTGAGCGACGTGGTGGTCACCTCCGTGGGCACCGCCGCGTCGTCGCCCGACGATCTGGCTGAAGACGAGGTGGCGTTGACGTTCGGGTCGATCCTCCTTGAGAAGTTCAGCCAGAACGACGATGGGACGCCCGGCGCCCCGGTGACCTTCGCGTGGAGCGTGCGTAAGAACCGCGCGCCCAAGGCCAGCGGGTCCAAGGCCAGCGGGTCCAAGGCCAGCGGCTCCCGGGGGTAGGCTCCCCTCGCGTGTTGGAGGTTCTCGACGAGCCGACGTGGCGGGCGGCAGCCTCAGCCCACGCCGATCGGGTCGACGCCCTGACGGCGGGGCATCGCGAGCGGCGAGCCCGCGGCATACCGCACCCCGTCGAGGACTTCGTCTTCACCTATTACCCATTCACGCCGTCCGCGGTCCGGCGCTGGCATCCCGGGCCCGGTGTCCGACTGGAGGGCGCCGCGGCCGATCCCCGAGCGGAGTGGCGGCACTACCGCGTCGTCGGCAACGGCGTCGAACTGGACCACCCGGCATACCTCGCGGCCCGAGGCGACACGCTGCGGTTCGTGCGCGACCTGCTCTCGCGGACCGCGGGACGTCCGCCGCAATGGGGGTGTTTCGCGCTGCACGAGTGGGCGATGGTCTACCGGCTGCGCGCCGACGAGGTGCGGCACGCGCGGTGGCCGTTGCGGCTCGGGTCGGCCGGCACCAACTCCGTGGTTGAGGCAAACCCGTTGCGGTGCAGCCATTTCGATGCCTTCCGGTTCTTCACGGAACCGGCTCGTCCGCTCAATGCGCTCACCCCGACGAGGGATCGGCAGGCCGAGCTCGACCAGCCCGGTTGTCTTCATGCCGGCATGGATCTTTACAAGTGGGCCATGAAGCTCGTGCCCGCGATCCCCAGCGACCTGGTCGCCAATGCCCTCGAACTCGCCCTGGACCTGCGGGTGCTGGACATGCGGGCCTCCCCCTACGACCTGCGCGCCATGGGCGTCGTGCCGATCGAGATCGAGACCCCGGAGGGCAAGGCGGCATACGTCACCGAGCAGCGCCGGTATGCCGCGCGCGCCCAAGCGCTGCGGGCCCGCCTGCTGGCCGCCTGCGACGCGGTCGCCGACCCTCAGCGCCAGTAGGTCGCGCGCGCGACCATCCGACCGCCTCCCGGTGCCCGCAGGGTGAGTTCGAACAACGGCAGGCTGTTGCCCGGGATCGATCGGCTCAGCCGTTCGCCCACCTGGACGGCGCCGAGCCGCTCGTAGAAGGTGCGCGAGTGCGGGTCGGCCTCGATCTGCAGCCGAGCCCAGCCGGCCGCAGCGGCGCGACGCCGGGCGTCCTCGAAAAGGATCCGACCCACGCCTGCACCGATGAAGGGCGGGTCGACGAACAGCATGTCCAGCTCGCCGACGGCGCTTCCGTCGCCGTCAACACCCGCCCTGCCACGCGAGGCGGACAGCAGGTGGAAACCCGCCACGACACCGTCGACCTCGATGACGACACAGCGCGCCGCGTCCGCTTCGGTGAGGGTCAGCTCGGCTTCGCAGGCCCGCAGGAACGAGGCGCTGTAGCCCCACCAGCCCTTGCTGCGCAACGCCAGGGCGGACAACGCCTGCGCCTCGTCGGGTCGGGCAGCGCGGACAACCAGCCCGGTCGCCGATGGAGCCGCCGTATGCCGTTCGCCCGAGGTCAGCGGCGCGGCCGCATGGTCGATGCTCATCGGGACGGCACCCCCTGCCGGGTCAAACCGTAGGTGATCCCGTCGACGAGGGCCCGCCAGGACGCCTCGACGATGTTGGGGGCGACCCCGACGGTCTGCCAGGTGGTCGTGCCGTCCGAGGTCTCGATGAGCACGCGGGTGATCGCGTCGGTGCCGTGCGAGGCGTCCAAGATGCGCACCCGGAAGTCGACCAGTTCAAGCTTGTCCAGCTCCGGGTAGACACCGATGAGCGCGACCCGCAGCGCGTGGTCGAGCGCATTGACCGGGCCGTTGCCCTCGCCCGTGGCCACGTGGCGGGTGCCGCCAGCGGTCAGCTTGACCGTTGCCTCGGAGGTGGCTTCGCCGGCCTCACGGGCGTCGGTGATGACCCGCCATGACTCGACGTCGAAGTAGCTCACGCCCTGTCCCAGGTGCTTGCGCAGGAGGAGCTCGAACGACGCGTCGGCCGCGTCGAACGTCCAACCGCGCAACTCCAGCTCCTTGACCTCGGCGAGCACTGCCGCGACGAGCTCGGACTGGTCGGTGAGGTCGACCCCCATCTCCTTGGCCTTGAGCTCGATGCTCGCTCGCCCCGCCATGTCCGACACGAGGGTGCGCATCGAGTTGCCGACGAACGCCGGGTCGGTGTGCTGATAGAGGTCGGGGTCGACCTTGAGGGCACTGGCGTGCAGGCCGGCCTTGTGAGCGAAGGCGCTGGCCCCGACATAGGGCTGGCGGCTGTAGGGCGGAACGTTGGTGACCTCGCTGATGGCGTGCGAGATCCGGGTGGCCTCGCGCAGGCGAGCCGGCTCCAACAGCGGCATACCCTGCTTGATCTGCAGGTTCGAGACCAGGGTGAGGATGTTCGCGTTACCGGTGCGCTCTCCGTAGCCGTTGACGGTCCCCTGGACGTGGGTCGCGCCCGCGTCGACGGCGGCCATCGAGTTGGCGACCGCACAGCCGGTGTCGTTGTGGCAGTGGATGCCCACGCGCGCACCGGTCGAGTCGATGACATCGCGAACGACGTCGGCGACCTGGGCAGGGAGCATCCCCCCGTTGGTGTCGCACAACGCGACGACCTCGGCGCCCGACTCGGCCGCGGCCCGGACGCACTCCAACGCATAGGCCCGGTCCAACCGGTAGCCGTCGAAGAAGTGCTCCGCGTCGAGGAACACCCGCCGCCCCTCACCGCGCAGGAAGGTCACCGTGTCGCGAATCATCGCGAGGTTCTCCTCCAGCGTGGTCCGCAAGGCCTGCTCGACGTGCCGGGCATGCGACTTGGCCACGAGGGTGACGACCGACGCTCCCGAGTCGAGCAAGGCCCGCACGAGCGGGTCGGCGTCAGCGCTCGACCCCGCTCGGCGGGTGGCGCCGAAGGCGGCCAGCGTGGCGTTGCGCAACGACAACTCGCGCTGGGCTCGGGCGAAGAACTCCGTGTCCTTGGGGTTGGCGCCTGGCCAGCCACCCTCAATGAAGCCCACCCCGAGCTCGTCAAGCTGACGAGCAATGACGAGTTTGTCGGCTACCGACAGGTTGAGACCCTCCTGCTGGGCGCCGTCGCGCAGGGTCGTGTCGTAGACGTGCAAGTCGGGGCTGGCCGTGGACATCGGATCGCTTTCGGTTCGGGTCATGCTCATGCTGGCTCGTCGCTGCTGGCCGGCGGGGGTGGTGCCTGGACCAACAAAAAGACCCCCCGGGTGCGGGAGGTCTGCGCGACGAGGGAGTGTCTCGTCGCGCTCAGGTAATAACGAGGGCGGCTGGCATGGTGCGCGCAGCCACAGGGGTGGTGTTGGTCACCAGGACAGGGTGTCACGGTTACGGGACCTTGGACAACCCGTCTCGGGATGCGGACCATTCGGCAGCTGCGGCCACCAGGCTACGGACCAACGACGGGTCGCCGGAGACCTCGGGGTGCCATTGCACGGCCAGCCGGAAGCGGGCGTGCGGATCCTCGAACGCCTCGACGACCCCATCGGTCGCCCAAGCGCTGGGCAGGTAGCCCCGGAGCTGGGCGACGGCTTGGTGGTGATAGGCGGGCACATCGCGCTCGCCGCTCCCCACGATCCGCCCCAGCCGGCTCCCTGATGCAATCCGCACCGTATGCCGGGTGAAGACTCCCGGGGTGGCCAGGTGTTCATCGGTCCCCACCGTGTCGGGCAGGTGCTGGTCCAGGGTCCCGCCCGCAGCTACCGCCATGATCTGCATCCCGCGGCAGACGCCGAGCACAGGGATGCCGACGTCGGCGGAGACCCGGGCCAGAGTCAGCTCCCAGGCGTCCCGATCCGGGTCTGGAGGTTGCGCCTCGGGGTGCGGGAGGGCGGCATACCGGCTGGGGTCGACGTCCTCCCCGCCGGCCAGGATCAGACCGTCGACCCGCTCCAGCGTCTGGCGGGCCCGGTCCTCGGCGGCGGACTCGTCGCGGGCGTCCCTGGTGCTCGGCGGCAGAATCACGGGGATGCCCCCAGCCTCGGCGACGTAGTCGAGGTACACGCGCGGCAGCAGCGCACTCGGCTGGGCCAGCCACGGCGGCCGATCGACCTCATTGACATAGCAGCTGATGCCGATGACGGGCCGACGCGCGTGCCCCATGGTGCCGCTCATCCCCGTGGCCGCAAGAGGGCCCGCAGCAGCGCTGACGTGGCGTCGCAATGTTCCTCCATCATTGCGCGCGCCGTGTCGGGGTCCCCAGCGAGGACCGCGGACACGATCGCGTCGTGTTGGTCGTGGGAGTGGACGATGTTGCGGGAGATGACGGGTATGCCGCTCAGCAGCTCGCGCAAGGCTGCTTGGGCCCGGGTGACCGCCTCCACCACCATCGGCGAGCCCGACAGGGTCGCCAGGGCCAGGTGCAGCCGCGAATCATTGAGCCGTCGGGTGGCCGTGTCGGGAGCCTCCCGGACCTGGCCCGCGCAGGTGATCAGCCAGGAGCGTTGGTCGGCCGTCAGCGCCCGGGTCGCAGCCAGCGCCGCGGCGCCCGGCTCGACGACCCGCCGGAAGTCCAGCACGTCGGCGATCTCGGCCGCGGTGCGCTCCGGTTGCGGCAACGGACCCGACTCTGGCGTCTCCCCGGCATACGTCACCATCGTGCCGCCCCCGCGGCCCCGGCGCGTGGTCACCAGACCCGACTCGCGCAGCGCCGCGATCGCCTCGCGCAGGGTGCTGCGCGACACCGCCAACCGTTCGGCGAGTTCGCGCTCGGGCGGCAGGAGGTCGCCGTCATGGAAGGCGCCCAGGCGGATGGCCGTCGCCAACTGCTCGACCGTGAGCTCGAAGACGTTCCCGGAGGCGGGTCGCAGCAAATGGTCGGAGAGGTGGTCCGGGCGGATCACGGTGATGGTATCGACCCCCTCCCCAGCTTGACCCCTTCGGGATCGAACGGCGGACGAAGGGACACTGACACCGTCACGAGCTGACCGGCGAGATCGACCTCGTAGCGGCCCGCACGGAGCCAGTCGGGGGTCACCCGTCCCGTCGCGCGGTCAGACGCCCAGGCCAACCCCACCGATCGGCCCAGCGCGTGCCCCCACCCGGCGCTGGTCACCTGCCCCACCGGCTCGCCATCGCGCAGAAGCAGCTCCCCACCCCAGAGGTATGCCGCGGGGTCGCCGGCGACGATCGAGACGACCCGCCGTGGGGCCCCGTCGGCCTTGACCCGCTCGACGGCCGCCCGACCGAGGAAGTCCACGCCGCCCGCGAGCTTGCAGGTGAAGCCCAGCCCCGCCTCGATGGGGGTGGCGTCCGGCACGAGCTCGCGGGCAAACGCCCGATAGCCCTTCTCCAGGCGCATCGCGTCGATGGTGTAGTAGCCCGCCGGCACGGCGCCGAGCGCAGCCCCGGCGTCGATGAGATCGTCGTAGACCCCGGCTGCGAACTCCACGGGGACGTACAGCTCCCACCCGAGCTCGCCGACATAGGTGATCCGCGTGGCCCGGGCGGTGGCATAGCCCAGTCGCAGCTCGCGACTGGTCGAGAACGGGAAGGCGTCGTCGGTCAGGTCCGCACCGGACAACCGGGTGAGCAGCTCACGGGAGGCCGGCCCCATAACGCCGAACACGGCATACAGCGCCGTGATGTCGACGACCTCGGTGCGGTGACCGTCGGGGGCGTTGCGGCGGATCCAGTCGACGTCGCGGACGGCTGACGCGGCGCCGCTGACGACGAGGAACTCCTGGGGCGTGAGGCGGGTGACCGTGACGTCGGCCTCGTAGCCGCCGCGGCTGTTGAGCATGCCGGTGTAGACCGCACGGCCGACCGGCACGTCGACGTCGGCGGTGCACAGCCATTGCAGGGTGGCGGCCGCGTCCGGTCCGGTGACGAGGTATTTCGCGAACGAGGTCTGGTCGAAGATCCCGGCGGTATGCCGCGTGGCTGCCTGCTCGGCGCGGCACCACGGCAGCCATGAGGGCGCGTCCCAGGAGTAGTCCAGGACCGGCGTGACGCCGGGCGGGGCGAACACGTTGGCGCGTTCCCAGCCCATCTTGCTGCCAAGGACGGCCCCCGAGGCGACGAGCCGATCATGGACCGGGGATCGCCGGAACGGGCGCGCCGTCTCCAGCTCGCGGTTGGGCCAGGGGACGGAGTAGTGCAGGCCAAGGACCTCGCCCACGCGGTCTCGAAGCCAGGCGTTGTTGGCGTTGAACGGTGCGAACCGGCGGATGTCGACCGCGGTGAGGTCGCTCGTCGGTTCGCCCTGCACGATCCATTCGGCCAACGCCCGCCCCGCTCCCCCGGCCGACGCAATCCCGACCGAGTTGAAGCCAGCTCCGACGAAGAACCCCTCGACCCCCGGGACCGCGCCGAGGAGGAACTGGTTGTCCGGTGTGAAGCTCTCCGGCCCGTTGTAGAACTTGCGGACGCCGATGTCGGCGAGGACGGGCAGCCGATGGACCGCACTGCTCATGAGGATCTCGAAGTGCTCCCAGTCCTCGTCGAGCAGCTGGAACTCGAACGGGTAGGGCAGCTGGTCTGGCGCGACCCACGGCTTGGCGACCGGTTCGAAGCCCCCGACGAGCAGACCGCCGACCTCCTCCTTGACGTAGGTGTAGCCGTCGGGGTCACGCAGGATCGGCAGGTCACGGTGCACCCCCTCGATCTGCTCGGTGACGACATAGAAGTGTTCCGCTGAATGCAGGGGCACTGTGGCCCCCACCAGCTCACCGATCGCCTTGGCCCACTGGCCTGCGCAGTTGACGACGACCTGCGCCTCGACCTCGCCGCGGTCGGTGACGACGCTGGTCACCCGCACGCCGCGGGTCGCCGGCGCCGTCCTGATGTCGAGCACGCGGGTCCGCTCAAGGATCGTCGCGCCGCGCTGCTTGGCCCCTTTGGCCAGCGCTTGGGTGAGGTCGGTGGGGTTGGCGCGGCCGTCCTGCGGGAGCCAGATCGCGCCGACGAGATCGTCGGTGCGGATGAGGGGGTAGCGCTCCCCCGCCTGTTCCGGGGTGAGCAGTTCGCAGTCCAGCCCGTATGCCGCGGCGCTGGCTGCCGTCCGCCGCAGGGCCACCATCCGCTCGGGAGTACGGGCCACCGTGAGGCCCCCGCATCGCCGGTAGCCGGCCGACAGTCCCGTCTCGGCCTCAAGCCGGTCGTAGAGCTCGCAGGAGTATTGGACGAGCCTCGTGCCGGCCTCGGAAGCCCGCAACTGACCCACCAATCCGGCAGCGTGCCACGTCGTGCCGCAGGACAAGGTGCCCTGTTCGAGGAGCAGGACGTCGGTCCACCCGAGCGCAGTCAGGTGGTAGGCGACGCTCGTGCCGATGACCCCACCGCCGATGATGACGACCTGGGCTCGGCTGGGTAGCGACGCTGTGGTGGACGACGACGCTGTGGTGGACGACGACGCTGTGGTGGACGACGCTGTGGTGGACGACGCTGTGGTGGCCGCGTTGGTCAGGGGGCCGGCCTGGCCGGGTGGGGGTGCCATGTCAGGACCTCGAACGTTCGTGGGACGGTGGTGCTGCGGCCGCGGCGAGCGTTTCGTCGAAGCCGGAAGCGGTCATCAGTGTTGCGGCCGTCTCGTACTTGTCGACCGCCCACCCCCAGAAGTCGGCATCGATCCCGCTAATGGCGTGCTGGATGACCCCCCAGAGGGTCCAGCCGTAGCCGGAGATCGCCCGCCACGTGCGAGCTCGCGCAAGCAGCCGGTCGTCCGGCGCGCCGTAGTAGGCGATGACCAGCTCGGCGAGTTCCCCGTCGCTCAGACCCGACTCTTGGGCAAGGTTGCCCAGCTCGAATGCCGGTTCGTTCATCCCGGAGTACTCGTAGTCGATGATCCGCACCTCGTGACCGTCGTCGAGGAAGTTCGCGGCCAGCAGGTCGTTGTGGCAGGGGACCAGGGCCTCCGGGTATGCCGTCATCGCAGCCTCTGCGCGCTCGGCGATCGGCGCGAGCAGGTCGTAACCGGACGGCATACGCATGCCGCGGTCGCGGGCGAGCGCGCGGTAACGGCGCTGGAGCTCGAACATGTTCAGTCGACCAGCGAAGGGGGGACCGGCGTGCAACCGGCGCAGCGACGCCGAGATGCGCGGCACGTTGGCCGCAACGTCGGCCTCCGAGTAGGTGCGGGCAATGAGGAACCCCACGACAAGGACCCCACGACCGGGTAGGTAGTCGATGACGGGAGCGCCCACGCCTGCCTGAGCCGCGGCGACCGAGTTGTGGTGCTCGCTCACCCGGTCGACCGCGAGCAACTCCGTGCTCGGCGGCGACACCCGGACGACCACGTCGTCAGTGGCCGTACGGACCCGATAGTTGTGGTTGGTCAGGCCGCCTGGGAGGGGCGTGACCTCGCGCGGCTGCCCGGCGAGACAAGGGATCTCGTCGAGCAGCCGCGCCAGTGCCGGGTCGGGGATCAGGGCTTAGGCCCCGGGCCGGTCGGTCGGGTTGTGTGCGGTCTTGCCGTGGTGCTCCATGGCGATCTCGTCAGCCGACGTCACCCCAGCGGGCAGGTCGATCGTCGTCTTCGGCCCGGTGAACCACTTCTTGGCCGACAGGTGCCATGCGATCCACAGGGCGATGAGCGTGCCGCCGGTGAGGATCGGGGCGTAGTTGACGAACTTCCAGTCGAAGTCGGGGTTCCCCGGCCACGCCGCTGGAGTGAACGGGAGGATGAAATAGACCGAGATGACGACGATCTCCACGCAGGCGATCGGCGCCATCCACCGCCACTTGTTTCCGAGGTTCCACGGGCCCTGCTCGAACTTGTCGCCGACCTTCCAGCGCAGGTAGATCGGGATGAGGAAGGCGAGGTAGAGACCGATGACCGCGACCGACACAACGGCGTAGAACGCCGTGGGGACAATGATCGGGGCCGCTTCTGTGCCGATGTTGACCTCTTTGAGGGCTGGCAGCGTGATGAGCGCAGCCACGACCGTCGAGGCGAGCACGGCGTTCGCCGGGACCTTACCGGCTGTGAGCTTGGCCCACAGTGCAGCACCCGGGACGGCACCGTCACGGCTGAAGGCGAAGAGCATCCGGCTCGTGGAGGTCATGCAGGCGGTCGAACAGAAGAACTGCCCGATGCTCGCAATGAGCAGCACGGTGCCTGCCCACCCGGAACTGAGCGCCTGGTTGAAGATCACCGCGACTCCACCACCACCGGCGGTGACGGCCTCCGGGTCCTGAACCGCGAACAAGAAGGCCAGCAGGAGGATCCAGCCGCCGATGGCCGAGTAGAAGATCGACTGCCAGATGCCTCGTGCTGCGCCGTGCGACGCGCCGTGGGTCTCCTCGGACAGGTGCGCCGAGGCGTCGAACCCGGTGATCGTGTATTGCGTGAGCAGGAAGCCCAACGGCAGGACGTAGAACCAATAGCCCAGACCGTCAGTGGCGCCGCTGGCCAGCCCGCCGCTGTTGTTCACCCGCATCGTGAACACGTCGGCAACGCTCATGTGGGTCTTGGGCAGGAAGACGAGGATGAGGATGACGGCGAGGGCGCCGAAGACGTGCCACCACACCGAGATGTTGTTCATGACGGCCATGAGGTGGCTGCTGAAGATGTTGACCACGGCCACCAAGATGAGCACGATGAGGAAGATCCAGAAGACCCGCGCCAGTGAGTAGCCCTCAGCCCACGACTCGCTGAACGTGCTGAAGGTGAGGTCGAAGAAGGTCGCGCACCCGTAGGCGACCGAGGCGTCAACGGCGATGAGGCCGATGAGGTTGAGCCAGCCGGTGTAGTAGCCGGCTTTCGCGCCGCCGAGTTTCGACGCCCACCAGTAGATCCCGCCGGAGGTGGGGTAGGCCGAGACCAACTCGCTCATGCAAAAGCCGATGACGAGGATGAAGGCCGAGATCAACGGCCACCCGATCGAGATCGCGACCGGGCCACCGTTGTTCCACGCCTGGCCGAAGGTGGTGAAGCACCCGGCCAGGATGGAGATGATCGAGAAGGAGATCGCGAAGTTCGAGAAGCCCGACCATGTCCGGGACAACTCTTGTTTGTAGCCCAGCTCGGCGAGCTTGCGCTCGTCGTCGTTCAGCCGTATGTCGGCCATGTGTGACGCTCCTCACAGAGATGGGAAGTGGGCCGATGCTAGCGGCGGCGAAGGTGTGCGTCCAGACCATAAGACGGCGCGCCGCCAGGGCAACCGCTGTTCGCGTCCGGGTCGGTCATCGGACAAAAGGCACGATTGCCAACCATTAGTGCCCGATCAGCGGGCAAGTGACTCCAGGACGGTGGCGACGCCGTCGTCGGAGTTGGCCGGGCAGCGGTGAGTGGCTGCGGTGAGCACGTCAGGATGGGCGTTCGCGACGGCATACGACCGGCCGGCCCACCGCAACATCGGCAGGTCGTTTGGCATGTCACCGAAGGCCCAGACGCTCTCCGCGCCGACACCGAGGGTGGCCGCCCATCGGGCCAGCCCGGTCGCCTTGGTGACCCCGGGTCCGGTGATCTCCGCCAGCCCATGCGCCCCCGAGTAGGCCAGGTTCGCCCGGTCACCGACGACGCTCGCCACCCGGGAGAGGAAGTCCCGCTCGGACCAGTGCGGCGCGACGGCCAGGAGCTTGCCGACGGGATCAGACCCGCGGTCTTCGAGTGGCGCCACGACCGCGGCGGCGGCAGGCCCGTCGCCGTCGGCGCGGGGGAAGCCCGGTTCCAGGAACGCACCGCTGGCCCGCTCGAGACCGAACCGCACCCCGGGGACGGCCGCCCGCACCTCACCCACGAGGTCGGCCAGCAGCCCATCCGGTATGCCGTGCACCTCAAGCACCGCGCGCGCAGCCACGTCGTAGACGAAGGCCCCGTTACCGCACACGGCCACTCCGGCCGAGCCGGTGAGCTCGACCAGCTCGTGCAGCCATCGAGGCGGACGAGCGGTGACCACGACGAAGGCGATCCCCTGCGCGTCTAGGGCCAGCACGGCCCGGCGGGTCCGCGCGGACAGGGCGCCATCCGGCCGCAACAACGTTCCGTCCAGGTCGGTCGCCACCAGCCGCGGGCGGGGGGCTTGACCCGGAAGGCGGGCGGACGGCATACCCCCTCCCCCAGGCGGGTTCACGCCAGACGCGTCAGCCACCCGTGGGTGTCCTCGGCGCGGCCATACTGGATGTCCAGCAGCCGCTCGCGGATCGCCATGGTGACCTCGCCGATCGCCGGCCCGTCGCCGCGGTGGTCGACCGAACCGCCCTCCCACCGCAACTCGCCCACGGGGGTGACCACAGCGGCGGTGCCGCAGGCGAAGATCTCGGTGATCTGCTGGCTGCGGGCCCCGTCCTTCCATTCTTCGATGGGAATCCGGCGTTCCTCAGGCTCCAGGCCGAGCTCCTTGGCCAGCTCAAGGATCGAGCTGCGGGTCACCCCTTCCAGGATCGTGCCGGTCAGTTCAGGGGTGACGAGCTTGCCGTCGGCGGTGACGAAGAACAGGTTCATCCCGCCGAGCTCTTCGATGTAGGTGTGCGTCGCCGAGTCGAGGAAGACGGCCTGGTCGCAGCCGTGCTCGATGCCTTCGAGCTGGCCGGCCAGGCTTGAGGCGTAATTGCCGCCGCACTTGGCGGCGCCCGTGCCCCCGGCCCCGGCTCGTGCGTAGTCCTGGGAGATCCACAGGGTCACCGGCTTGAGGCCGCCGCTGAAGTAGGCCCCGGCGGGGGAGGCGATCACGGCATACGTGACGACGGCGGCCGGCCGCACCCCGAG
>WBZV01000466.1_pt1 | contig 23915 bp, 21 predicted proteins | sample 5204221 | NCBI WGS metagenome assembly WBZV01 (sample SAMN12344360, study PRJNA552823) | activated sludge metagenome | biome: Activated sludge suspended growth; feature: Nitrification reactor; material: Wastewater; isolation source: activated sludge from nitrification reactor of wastewater...
GTACCGCATGGTCGGCACCCTGGTTGGCGCCGCCGCGATCGTGGTGCTGACCGCCTGCTTTCCGCAGGACCGCGTTGTCTTCCTCGTCGGTCTGGCGCTGTGGGGCGCCGTCTGCACCCTCGTCGCCACCCTGCTGCGCAACTACGCCGCCTATGCGGCTGCACTCGCCGGCTTCACCGCCGCGGTCATTGCCAGCGACCAGCTCGGCGCGGCCGGCGGCCCGAATGGTCAGGCGTTCATGCTTGCGGTCGCGCGGGTGAGTGAAATCTGCACTGGCATCGTCTGTGCCGGCGTCGTTCTCGCCGGCACCGAGTTCGGGTCCGCGCGGCGTCGACTGGCAGAGACGATTGCGACGCTGTCGGCAGAAATCGCGGGCCGGTTCGCGCAGACGCTGACGGACACGGAATCGGACCGGACATCCAGCCAGCCGATCAGGCGCGATCTTTACCGGCAGGTCATCGCCCTCGATCCAACGATCGACGAGGCAATCGGCGAGTCCTCGCAAATCCGCTACCACTCTCCCGTGCTGCAGGCGGCTGTCGATGGTCTCTTTGCCGCCCTCGCTGGTTGGCGCACGCTGGCGGCGCGTCTCGCGCAGCACTCCGACCGCGCAGTTCGGCAGGAGGCGGAGATCGTCCTGCGGCACTTTCCCCGCGAGTTGCGCTCCTGGCCAGGTCGAGGCAAGCCGACGCGCTGGCTGGCTGACCCCCTTCGGCTAGGCCGGCTCTGCGAAGCCGGGATTCGGGCGCTGATCGACCTGCCGGCAGCGACGCCATCGTTGCGATTGCTCGCCGACCAGACAGCGAAGGTCCTAGCAGGCCTTTCACGCGCCCTTGTCGGGTTGGCGCTGCTGGCCGACAAACCGGCGCACGTCCGTTCCCGCCATCAGGCGTACAGGGTCTACGTCCCCGACTGGCTGCCGGCCGTGGTCAACGCCGGACGCGCCTTTGTCGTCATCGGCGCCATGGAAGTGTTCTGGATCGTCACGGCGTGGCCCAGCGGGGCTTCGGCCATAACCTGGACCGCAGTTGCCGTCGTCCTGTTCGCGCCGCAAGCGGATCAGGCCTACGCATCGACCATGACCTACCTGGGGGGTGCGGCTCTCGCCGCTGTGTTCGCTGCAATCATAGCCTTCGCGCTGCTGCCGCAGGTTGCAACGTTTGCCGGGTTCAGTATCATCATCGGCCTTTACCTCGTGCCGGCGGGAGCGCTGATGGCGCAGCCGTGGCAAACGGCGATGTTCGCCGCTATGGCGGGCAACTTCATCCCGCTGCTCGCGCCGACAAATCAGATGAATTACGATACGCTCCAATTCTACAACGGCGCATTGGCGATCCTCGCCGGCTGCGGCGCCGCTGCAGTGTCGTTTCGCCTGCTGCCGCCCTTGTCCCCCGCGATGCGGACGCGCCGGGTTCTTTCCTTGAGCCTGCGTGACTTGCGACAGCTGGCAACGGGCCCCCTCCCGCAGTCGGTCGATGACTGGGAGGGCCGGATGTACAGCCGGCTGGCGGCGCTGCCCGACGCGGCTTTGCCGTTGCAGCGGGCGCAGCTGGTTGCGGCGTTATCCGTCGGCTCCGATATCATCCGGCTTCGCCGGATAGGGCCCCGACTTGATCTGACGACGGAGTTGGACGACGCGCTCAATGCCTTTGCCCGAGGGAAAAGCGCGACCACAGTCGATCGGCTGCTCCAACTGGACCGCCTCCTCTCCCATCCTTCCACCGCTCAGGAATCGGTCATCACGCTGCGGGCGCGGGGGCTTCTCCTGACCATCACCGACGCGCTCGCCGATTATGCGTCCTTCTTCGATGCAGGTGTCCCCGCATGAGGTTCACCGAGATCGATCTGTTCGGCGTCTATGTCGCCCCAATCTCGCTGCTCCTGGTCGCGGCCTGGGTCGTCACCGTCGTCCTACGTCGGCTCGCCGACCTGTTCGGCCTGCTGCGCTACGTCTGGCATCCCGCCTTGTTCGTCTTTGCCGTTTACATCATCGTGCTGTCGTCGATGACGCTGTTTGTTGCGCGTTGAAGTGGCCATGCCCGACGCTGAAACCGAAGCGAAGCATGAGGCGCCCGGAGACGATATCACGCCCGCGAGGGCGTTGCCGCCGCACGTACCGGACTCGTCGCGGCGGCGCCTGCGGTTCTTTCCTCTGCTGCTGACACTCGTGGCGGTCGCGGTCGCGATGCCGCTCGGCCGGGCGACGTGGGACGTCTACATGCAGGCGCCGTGGACACGCGACGGCACCGTGCGCGCCTATGTGGTCACCTTGGCACCGGAGGTCGCCGGGCGCGTCGTCGATCTGCGCGTCGTCGATAACCAGTTCGTGCGCAAGGGCGATCTGCTGCTGGTGATCGACCCAACCAACTATCGGATCGGCGTCAGCAACGCAGAGGCGGCGGTGAAGCGGGCCGTGGCCGACCTGGAGAACGCGAAGACCGAGACAACACGCCGGCGCAGGCTGTGGGAGCAGAAGGCGGTCTCGGCGGAAGAACTGCAGATCCACGAGACGAATGCGGTCGTCGCCCAGGCGCAGTATCAGCAGGCCCTGGCCGACCGGGACCAGGCGCGAGTGAACCTCGATCGCACGCAGATACACACTCCCGTCAACGGCTGGGTGACCAACCTGACGGTGCAGCTCGGCGACTACGCGACGGTTGGCCGGAGCAACATGTCCGTCGTCGATGCCGACTCGTTCTGGGTGGACGGCTATTTCGAGGAGACCGCTCTCCACGCGATCCGCGAAGGCGACCCCGCGAAGATCAAGCTGATGGGCTTCGATCAGATTGTCCGCGGGCATGTCGCCAGCATCGCCCGGGGCATCAATGTCGCCAACGCACAAGCCAACCAGCAGGGGCTAGCAACGGTCAATCCGATCTTCACTTGGGTCCGCCTCGCCCAGCGCATCCCGGTCCGCATTCACATCGACGACGTGCCGGACGGCGTCGTTCTCGTCGCCGGGATGACCGCCACCGTGCAGATCGATCCTCGTTCGGTACCCCACCAAAGCAGCTCGGTGCAGCAGTAGGGCTCGGAAGCCGACTGCAATGATAGAGTGTGGCAAGAAGGCAATGGCACTTGAGGCCCACCCACGATACCCCGGATGCAGCCGGTGCCCGAGGCCGCCGTCGGTGCAATCCGGCATCTCTCACGAATGCGGCCACTGCACACGGGGTCCTCGTTGACACTATGGTTCGGTGCGAAGGCTCGCAGCCACGTGCGTTCAAAGCCGATCAGCTGAAGAACGAGATCTGATCGACCAGATCATCGACAATCCGATCGAGATGGCTGCGGTGCGGCTCGGAGATAGGGATGAGGGCCGGGCGGACTCTCTCTTCGAGATGGCGCTGCGCCTGACCATAGCGATGTCGATTGATAGGGGAGTTCGCCTGCCAGGCGAGATCGGCCAGTTGTTCGGCGGTCAGGGGACTGCTGGCGACGGCCTCCGCTGGCAGATAGAGAAGCGAGTCCCGCAGGACGATGATGAGCTGCCGCGGCCGCCAGAACGGCATCGTGCGTTCGTGGAAACCGAGCCCGCTGACCGACTGATCACCCAGCGTCCCTTCCACTCGCGTCGGCCCGGAGAAGTAGTCGATCGGCATCCGGTGCGCCGGTGCCGCGACCAGCGGCGTCGAGACGACATCGAGGGCGAGGGACGGCACCCGCAGGCGAAAGGCATCGAAGAAGTAGCGGATGTGCGAGCGGATGCCGACGGCACTCTGCGCGTCACCGAGCAACGGCTCGATCAGGTTCGGATCGCGGAAGTAGCTCAGATTGTCGACGAGGTAGTCGTCGCTGAACACCGTTCGGCCTTCGGGATCGGTCCCGGTCACTCCGGAAAAGGCGACGACCCGGTCCCGCCTGGTCCGGTCAAAGTGACGCCAGAGGCTGAACTCCCAGCCGTTGTCGAGCGAGATCTGCGACCACTGATGGCCGAAGCGCTCGCCGAGTACGCCAGCTTGCGCGCCGACGTAGTCTGCAAACCACTGCCGATCCAGCCAGCCGATCCGGCCGGTGACCGCCTCCTCGATATTGCCCCAGCGCAGCTGGCCGCTATAGCCAAGGGACTGGAAATAGGAGTGCGTGTTGTCCTGGCCCATGACCCGGATGCGGCCGCCGAACGCAGCACCCCCGACCGGCTGCGGCGGCTTGAGTGCATCCGCGCACAGGGTCAGCGCCATCTCCGCACCGGTGCGTCCGCGCCCGTTTAACTCCAGCTCGTAGGCGAACGGAAAAAGCTCGCCGGCCTCGCTTCGTCGCGCCTGGATCCGACTGATCCGCCGGCCGGCGGTGTAAATGACTTCGAGGCGCCCACGGGTGACATTGATGTTGTCGGAATTGATCGCATGGCCCGGCGGCAGATCGAATTCGGAGGTTGTGTCATAGCGGCCGGTGTCGAGATCGAACAAGGCCAGCACGTAGAAGTCGGCGGACAGGACGCTGAAGATTCGCTCATTCTTGGCGAAGATGGTCAGGAACGCGTAGCGCCGCCTGGAGTCGGTACCCGCCAGAATACCAGAGGCATAGTAGGTATCGGTGGCAACGTCCTGATGCCCCTCTGCCGCGGGAAAGACCATCTCCGGATCGCCCGGGACCAGGACCAGGGGATAGGCGCGCCAGGGTGCGGCAGCGGGAGGAGGGCAGTCGACCATCGCGTCTCGTCCTTGTCGAGTAAGCTTATCACGGCCGCCTTCGATTTTGGACGTAGTTGCTGAGCGCAGAGGAGGATCACCTGAGCGCCGCTATCGCGCGGGTCTATGTGGGGGCGAGGCCGACATGAATGAGCGCGATCCCGTGCTGGCGTGCGCTCGATCAGGCCAAGGTGGCCGAGGCCCTCTCGCCAAGCACCCGGCGCCGATCATCCCGGCGTCGGCGGCTCTTTCGGCGCCGCATCGCCACCCGCCTGCTCACTCAGCCACTGGCGCAATCGTGGTAGCAGTTCGGCATAGGCCCGGGGGTTCTCGGCGCGCAAGGTCTCCAGCGCTTCAAGATAACGCTCCGGCGCCCACGCCGCCTTTTCACGCGCGATTTCCTCGCGCATGCCGCGGTATGCGGCAAGGACGGCGACGGCGCTTGGCGCCAGGCGGGCATCGCGCTCGAAGGCGGCGATCAGGATGTCGAGCACATCCGCGATCCGGCCGATCTGCCGGCCGGCACTGGCGACCTTGCCGAAGATCCTGCGTTCCAGCGCGGGATCGGACGAGGCCTGGATGCTCACCTGCACCGCGGTGGTCTGCGACTGGCTCTGACTCTGCCGGTCCTGGGAATCCTCGGGCATCTTCGTTTCCCCGCTCTTATCGTCAACAGGTGGAATGGATCAGCGCGCCAACCCGCTCGGTCTCGCGCAGCAGGTTGTAGGTGGTGACGGCCTCACCGGTCGGAAGGATATGCACGCGGATTCCCTTCTCCTCGAGCTGCGCCAGCGTCTCCGGGCAAACCTTCAGCATCCGGAGAACGCCTCGGGAGAGGATGACGGTCTTGGCACCGTGTTCAAGAAGCTCGGCGACGTCCGTCGGCTGAATGCCGGGGTCATGTCGCGTCCCGGTTTCGCGCCAGTCCCAGGCACGCGCTCCGCCGGGGTAGAGCTTGGCGTCCTTCACCGTGCCGTACCCCTCGATGCTGACCCGGCCCCATCGCCAGCTGGTGATACGCGGTGTCGTGTGCACGCCGACCTCCCCTTTTCAGAAGGAGCCCGAATGATAGGCGCGGACCTCCGTGATCAGAAGGGACAGCGATGAGGCGATTAACGGGACCGTGGCAGGAGCTATTCTGGCTGTTCTCATTTTTTGCCGGCCCGCACGCCTTTGACATCGGGCGCGAGGCGGATCACCTCGGGTGAACTGCTGAAATAGCAGAACGGGTTTTTCATCCCCCCGACGCTACTGGCTACCCTTGCCGGCCTCAAGCCGAGTTCGTCTGACAACGCCCCTCGGAGGAACGGTCCCATCTTCACGACCGACAGCGCTGCGACCAAAGTCGTTGGACCAAAGTAGAGGCGATCCCGAGCAGCACTCGTGGCATCCTCTCTTCTGTCCGAATGACCGGAAAACGGGCGGGAGACGCCTTCGGACCGAAGTTCTCGACACAATCAATTCGAGAATAGAGCAAGAAATTGAGGAGGAGGACGTCATGCAGGTCGAAAGGCTCTGGCAATTTCCTATTAAAGAATTTCATCGCATGCCGCGGGGCATTTTGGGACCGGGCGCATATGAAATGGTCGGCGTGGAAGCAAAGAAGCTCGGCTTCAAGCGATCGCTGCTGGCGACGTCGGGTCTGAGAGGAACCGGCATCGTCGAAGATGTCGCCGGCAAAGTGAAGTATCAGGGGATAGATGTCGTTCTTTACGACAAGATCGAATCCAATCCCAAGGATTACAACTGCATGGAGATGGCGGATCTCTATGTGAAAGAGAAGTGCGACAGCTTCATCTCCGTCGGCGGCGGCAGCGTGACCGACGCGACCAAGGGCGCGCGCATCGTCGTCGCACACGATGGCCGCAACGTGAACGAGTTCGACGGGTTCAACAAGTCGGAGAACCCGAATAACCCGCCGCACATCGCGATCAACACCACGGCGGGAACCGGGTCGGAAACCAGCTGGGCCTACGTGATCACCGACACGACGTCGGAAAAGGCACCCTACAAGTGGCTCGGCTTCGACGACAATTGCCCGGTGACGCTGGGCATCAACGATCCAATCCTGTTCTTCTCGATGCCGCAAGACCTGACGGCGTTCTGCGGTTTTGACGTGCTGGCGCACGCCTCAGAGCCCTACGTCTCACGCATCGATTTCCTGCCCAGCCTGGGCAGCGCGCTGAAGACCATAGAAGTCGTCGCCCAGAACCTGCGGCGCACCGTGATGGAGCCTTTGAACTACGAGGCGCGCTACAACATGATGTACGCCTCGTATATGGCGGCCCAATCGTTCAACAGCGGCGGCCTCGGCATCATCCATGCCATGTCGCACGCGGTGAGTGCGTACTACGATACGCATCATGGGTTGAACAATGCCATCGCGCTGACGCGTGTTTGGGAATACAATATGCCGACCAACTACAAGCGGTTCCGCGACATCGCGCGCGCAATGGGCGAGAACGTGGATGGCCTGACCGACGTGTCGGCGGCCGAGCGCGCCCTGGAAGCCGCCATTCGGCTCAGCAAGGACGTCGGCGTTCCAGCCAACTTCTGCTCGACGCCAAACTACACCAAGTCCCGCATGGGGCTCGGGAAATACGCCGAATGGGGCGGCAAGAAAATCGCTGGCGACGATCGCGACGTTGACCGTCTGACAAAGCACCTGTTGGGCGACGGTTCCACCCCTGGCAATGCTCGCGAAGTTACTTACGACGCGGTCGCGCCGGTCGTCCGGCATGCCCTGACGGGCTCATACTACTGAACCGACTCTCCTGATCCAACGAAGTCGGGTCCTGCGACACTCACGAGGCTCCGGGTTCTCCTCCGGCAGGGAAGGCGAACCCGGAAGGGAGCGAGAATGTTCGAGACGATCGATCAAACGATCGAGCAGCTGGCCGCGCACGAGTACATCTGCGACCGCAAGCTCGCCACCGTCGCGTTTCTCGCGCTGAAAATGTGCAAGCCGATCCTGATCGAGGGACCGGCGGGTGTCGGCAAGACCGAACTGGCAAAGGTGGTTGCCCGGGCACTGGACCGCCGTCTGATCCGCCTTCAGTGCTATGGCGGGCTCGATGAGACGCGGGCGCTGTATGAGTGGGAGTACGGCAAGCAGCTTCTCTACACGCAGATCCTGCGCGACAAGATCAGCACCCACTTTGCCGGTATCGACGACCTGCGCGACGCGGTGGAAGAGCTCCGTCGTCAGGAGGACGTGTTCTTTTCCGAGCACTTCATTGTCCGGCGGCCAATCCTGCAGGCGATCAGTTCCGACGAGCCGGTCGTCCTTTTGATTGACGAGATCGATCGCGCCGAAGAGCAGTTTGAGGCCTTTCTGCTGGAGGTGCTGAGCGACTACCAGGTCAGTGTGCCTGAGATCGGCACGGTTCATGCCAAGTGGCCCCCTTATGTGATCATCACCAGCAACAACACTCGCGACCTCAGCGACGCGCTGAAGCGCCGCTGCCTGCACCTTTCCATAGGCTACCCGGACGAGGCGCGTGAGCTGGAGATCGTTCGGCTGAAGGTTCCGGCAATCAGCGAAACCCTCGCGGCCCAGGTGGTGGACGTGATCCGCCGCATGCGCAGCCTGGACCTCCGCAAGGCGCCCAGCATCAGCGAGACGCTCGACTGGGCGCAGGCGCTGGTACTGCTCAACGCCGAGTGTCTGACCCGCGATCTGGTGGAAGAGACCCTGCAACTGCTTATCAAATACGACCGCGATACCCAGCAGGTGAGCGAGCACGTGGCGTGGCTGTTGTCCGGTAGCCACCATCACGATCTCGACCACCACTCCCACGATCATCAACACGACCACCATCACGGCTCGGCCCACCATCATCATCACGACGGCACGGCCCACCATCACCACCACGGATCCGATCACGCGCAGGATCCTCGCCACGACCACCAGCACTCACCGCGGCCGCCGTTGCGGCCGGCTGAGCCCAGCCTGCAGGACATGCAGGAACGCAAGCGCGAACACACCGCGCGCTACTTCAGTACGTACAGGGGGCGGATCGACGGCAAGACCGGAGAGGCTTGATGGACGCGTCCATCAACCGCTTCGTGTTTCTCCTCAGGCGCAACGGCGTGCGGATCTCGCCGTCGGAGACGATCGACGCCATGCAAGCCCTCGCGTCCGCCGGCCTCGCCGACCGCGCCACGGTGCAGGTTGTCCTGCGCAGCACGCTGATCAAGGATGCGCACGACATCACCCTGTTTGACGAGCTGTTCAACGCGTTCTTCGGCCTGCCGACCGCCGATCGCGGCGCCCCCCACGGCCACGGGCACTCCCATCATCACGACGGCGACGCGGAGGAGCCGGAGCGGATCGTCTTCGACGAGGACGAGCGCGGCATGCCGGCCACCGACGGCGAGCACGCGCACGGCGAGCCGGTTCCGATTCGCGACTTCTTCGATCCCGAGCGGATGGTTACCCGGTTCAACCCGCACCAGAGCCCCAACCAGCTCAGCCTCTCGGCCTTCAGCCAGGGCCTGATTCTCAACCGCAACAAGGGCCTGCTCGACCAGGTGATGAAGCGGGTCACGCACCAGATCCGGGTGCGCCGGGTCAAGAACATCTCGGCGCCGGGTGAGCTCAATTTCGCGGAAGGACAATTCCGGATCGACGACGATCTGGTCGTCAACGCGGTCGAGGCGCTGTTGGAAGACCTGCGGGATCTGGAGGTGGACGAGACACTGCTCGAACGGCTGGCGAGCCGGATCGACGGCATCGTCGCCAACCTGCCAGAACTGCTGAAGCGATATATTGAGCGGCAAATGTCGCTGCAGCACGGCCAGGATCCGCACCAGGAGCCGATCCGGTCGGCGTACCGCCATCGGTTCAGCGAAAGCGAACGACGCGAAATGGACGAGATCGTCCGACGCCTCGGACGGCGGATGCGCGGCGGACGGTCCTATCGCCGTGCCGTCAGCCACCGCGGACGCATTCATGTCGCCCGGACGCTTCGCAACAGCATGGTTTACGACGGCATCCCGTTCAATCCGGTGCTGACAAGCCAGCGCAAGGAACGGCCGCGGATCGTCGTCATCTGCGACGTCAGCCTGTCCGTGCGCAACACGGCGCGGTTCATGCTGCACCTCGTCTATAGCCTGCAGTCGCTGTTCGAGCAGGTGCGTAGCTACGTGTTCGTCAGCGACCTGGTGGACGCCAGTCAGTATTTCGAACAAGGAAACATGGACGAGGCGATTGCCGCCATCTTCGAAGGCCGGCTGATCGATTGCGACGCCGACAGCAATTACGGTCAGGCACTCGGCATCTTTTGCCAGAGGCACCTGTCGGTGGTGACCAACGAGACGACTGTGATCGTCCTCGGCGACGGTCGCGGCAACCGAAACCCGCCGAACGTCGGGGCTCTGGAAGAAATCCGGCGCCGGTGCAAGCAGCTCGTCTGGCTGTCGCCCGAGCCGCGTGGCAGCTGGGGCCTCGGCAGTTCCGACATGCCGCTGTATGAGCCCGTGTGCCATCGCGCCGAGGTGGTACGCAATCTCAAGCAACTGGGGGACGTTGCCGAAAACCTGATCCGTCGTCCGGCGGCAGGAGGATCACCCCGATGAGCCCGCTCACCCTGTCGGCCCAGCGCCACCGGTTGCTGATCGACGGCCTGGGCGAGCGCACCTCGCCTTTGCTCCGCAGCCGCCACTTCAGCGTCTATCCGCTGAACGGGGGGGCGGATCGGGATCCCGACGACATTGTCGTCGTGCACGACTTCACGGCCGAGCAGATCGACAACAACGTTGCGGCCCATGTGGCCGACGAGCTGTTGCCCTTGCTGGCCCGGCTGCGGCCGCCTGCAGCGGTCCCACCCTCTGGCTACGCCTACAGCGAAAACCAGACGTTCGAGCGCTATGTGGGCGCGATCATCCGCTCGATGGACGGCAACGAACGCCGGGCATGGCATCGGTTCTACGACAACACGTTGGCCGCCCTGCAATCGCCCGGACCGGCAACGGTGATGAACGGTGGCGCGGATTTCATCGCCACGTTTCGTGCCATTTACGGCCGGGTGGCGGAGCTGGCCACCGAGGTGGCCGCGGGCAGTATTCTGGATGTGGCAACCTGCTTCGGCTTTCTCCCTCTCCACCTGGCCGGCCGAAGCAACGGGAACGGCCACGGGCCACGGAGGAGGATCGTCGGCTGCGACCTCAACCCAGCGCTGGTGACGCTTGCCGACGACTATCGCCGGCAGCGACTGGTTCCGAGCACGGTCTTTATCCGTGCCGACATCCTGAGTGACGCCGCCGCCCGCGAGCTCGACCCGGTCGGCGCCGGCTTCGATGTCGTCACTGCCATCCATCTGCTCGAGCACCTGACCGAGGACGAAACACTGCGGGCAATGGACGCGCTTTGGGCGTTGTCCGGCCGGCGGCTGATCATCGCCGTGCCGTTCGAGACAGTGCCCGACGTCCGGTTCGGTCACCGGCGCGTCTTCGATTCCGAAAGCCTGCACGCGCTGGCGCGACACGTGGATGGCCGCCCGCAAGTCTTCGAGGACCACGGGGGCTGGCTCGTGATCGATCGGTCCCATGGCTGACAAACGCAAAAACGGCGGGAGGCATTGGCATGAGTTATGAGGTTTTCCGCAAGGGTCTCGATGCACCGATCTGCCTGACCTGGGAAATCACCTACGGCTGCAATCTGCAATGCGTCCACTGCCTGTCGTCCTCGGGGAAACGCCGGCGCGACGAGCTCACCACCGCCGAGGCGAAGCACCTGATCGACGAATGGGCGGAGATGAAGGTGTTCTACATCAATGTCGGTGGCGGCGAGCCGATGAGCCGGCGCGATTTCTTCGAGCTGATGGACTACGCGCTTGACCGCAACGTTGGCGTCAAGTTCAGCACCAACGGAACGCTCATTGACGACGCAGCGGCCGCCTGGATTGCCTCGCGGGATTATCTGGACGTGCAGATCAGCGTGGACGGGGCGACGCCGGAAACCAACGATCCAGTCCGTGGCGAAGGCTCCTATGACCGCGCGCGGCGCGCCATGGAGCTGCTCACCAAGCATGGGTTCCGGTTCAAGATCAACGCCACGGTCACCCGCCACAACTTCCCCGAGATCGACGATCTCTACGCACTGGCAGGGAGTTACGAGGCGGAACTGCGGCTCACCCGGCTGCGCCCGTCGGGCCGCGGTATCAACGTCTGGGAGGCGCTGCGGCCGACGCACGCTCAGAACCGCGGTCTTTACGACTGGTTGCTGAAGCATCCTGACGTGCTGACCGGCGACTCTTTCTTTCACCTCTCCGCCTACGGCCAGCCGATGGACGGCCTGAACATGTGCGGCGCCGGACGCATCGTCTGCTGCGTCGATCCGGTAGGCGAAGTCTATGCCTGCCCGTTCATGCTGGCGCCGGAGTTCTCGGGCGGCAACGTCCGCCACGATGGCGGCTTCGCCGGGGTGTGGCGCATGTCGCCACTGTTTGCGCATCTGCGGGAATGGCAGGTCGGCGGGAGCTGCCAGTCCTGTAACGCTTACAGCAAGTGCCACGGCGGCTGCATGGCGGTGAAGCATTTCACCGGCCGGGCGCTCGACGCGCCAGACCCTGACTGCGTGTTCCAGGCGGCCGAATAGGACTCGACGACACGATGATCAAGCCGCGACAGAATGACTTCGGCGATCTGTTCGCTCCCTTGGGGCTCGGGGGCCGGCAGGCTCCGAGCCGCGTCGTGTTCGCCGCGCATCAGACCAACTTCGCCGTCCACAACCGCTTCGAGAAGCGGCACGCCGCCTACTATGCAGCGCGAGCGGCGGGCGGGGCAGGGATCATCGTTCTTGAAGGCAGCGTCGTGCATTCCTCCGACTGGCCCTATGAGTACGCGATCTTCGGCTATGAGCCGCAGGTTGTGGATGGATACCGGCTGGTGGCGGATGCGATCCACCGCCACGGCGCGCTTGCCCTCGCGCAGCTGACGCACAGCGGCATGCAGGGCACCAGCCATTATTCGCAGCGGCCGTTATGGGCACCCTCGCCGGTGCCCGAGGTGAACAGCCGCGAAATGCCGAAGGAGATGGAGGCGGAGGACATCGCCGCGGTGATCGACGGCTTTGTACAGGCGGCCCGGCACGCGGCGGCAGGCGGGCTCGACGGCGTCGAGATCAATGCCGGCCAGGACAGCCTGATCCGTCAATTTATTTCTCCGCTGACCAATCAGCGCTCCGACGAATACGGCGGCAGCCTGGACAATCGCCTGCGCTTTGGCCGCGCCGTCCTGCGGGGAGTGCGCGACGAAGTCGGCCGCGACCGCATTGTTGGCCTGCGCCTTTCCGGCGATGAATACGCGCCGTGGGCGGGCATCAAACCCGAGGATGCAGCAGAGATTGCGGGCCTGCTCAGCGGCGACGGCACAATCGACTTTATCAGCGTCACCAGCGGCAGCATCTACAGCGGCCATCTGACTCGCCCCGGCCTGTATGCTTCGCCGGGTTTCGCTGCGCATCTGGCCGAGGCGATCAAGGCGTCCGTTGCTGTACCGGTATTCGCGCAAGGCAGCATCGTCGACCCTGCGATGGCGGCGGGTCTGGTCGCAAACGGCCAGGCGGATGCGGTCGAGATGACGCGGGCGCTGATTGCCGATCCCGACCTGCCGGTCAAGGCGCGCGAAGGCCAATTCACCGAGATCCGCCCCTGCATCCTGTCCAATCAGGACAACGTCATCGGCCTGGTGCAGAACCCCCGGCTGAGCTGCGTCAACAATCCGGCGGCCGGCTACGAAGGGACCGCGGAATTCGCGCCGCTGACCAGGGCGCCGGTGCACTACCGGGTGATGGTTATCGGCGCCGGTCCGGCTGGCCTGGAAGCGGCGCGGGTGGCAGCGCTCCGTGGTCACGAAGTGACGATCTTCGAGCAGAACGAAGAACTGGGCGGTGCGCTGCGGCTGGCGGCCCGGGCGCCGGGGCGCGAACGGCTGGCGCTCGCGGTGGACTGGCTGGCGGCCCAGGTGCGCAAGCTCAATGTCACCGTTCGCACAGGAGTGCGGGTGACGGAAGAGCAGGTGCAGGCGGAGGACCCGGATGCGGTGATCGTGACCGTCGGCGGGAAGCCCGGACCTGTCTCCTCGGTTCTGTTCGAGAACGGCATGCCAGTCCTCAATCCCCGACAAGTGATGGCCGACAAAACGCCAGCCGACCCCGGCCGGGTCGTGGTGCTGGATGCGATCGGCGACCAGGTCGGCATGAGCGTCGCCGAAACGCTGGCCGATCGAGGGTGGCGGGTAGACGTGGTGACCCGGGATATGTTCATCGGTCAGCGGCTGACCGCTTCTCTGGAGCTGACGCCCTGGAATCAACGCGCGGCAGCGAAGGCGATCACCTTCCGGCCACAGGTCACGGTGCAGAAGGTGGCGGGACACTCGGTGGAGGGCGTCGATTACTTCGACCGTCAACCGATCCGCCTCGACGAGGTCGATCTGGTTGTTCCCGTTGTTCACGAGGTCCCGGACGAGGATCTCTATCTGGCACTCAAGCACGCGGGCCTGCGTGTTTTCCGGGCGGGCGACTGCGTGGCACCACGGTACATGAGCCAGGCCATCCTGGAAGGCTACCGCGCCGGGCGGGAGGTCTGACATGACCGGCCCCTCGCGCCTCCTGTTCACACCACTCAAGGTTGGCAGCATCACGGTCCAGAACCGGATCGTCTTCTCTGCGCACCTGACCAATTACGCCGAAGACTTCATGCCGAGCGACCGGCATGGCTACTACTACCGGGAAAGAGCCCGAGGCGGGGTTGGACTGATTATTACCGAAGAACATTCGACCCACCCCACCGACCACCCGTACGAGAAGCTGATTCATGCGTTCAATCCGGCGGTCATCCCCGGCTACCGGCGGATCACCGAGATGGTGCACGCCGAGGGGGTGCCGATCCTGGCGCAGATCAACCACAACGGCGGTCAGAGCAGCGGCATGTTCACACGCCTGCCTGCCTGGGCACCGTCGGCGATCGCCGATCCTCTCTTCCGGGAAGTGCCGAAGGCGGTGGAACTCGAAGACATCCAGCAGATCATCGAGGGCTACGCCACGGTCGCGAGCTACACCAAGCGCGGCGGCTTCGACGGCGTCGAACTGCAGTGCTCACACTCCTCGATTGTCCGGCAATTCCTGTCGCGCAGCACCAACAAACGCACCGACGGCTACGGCGGCAGCCTGGAAAACAGGGCGCGGCTGCTGCGCGAAATCATCGGCTCGATCCGGCTCGCGGTCGGCCGGGATTACGTTCTGAGCGTGCGCCTGTGCGGCGACGAACTGATCCGCGACGGCATCACCATCGAGGAAACCGTTGATCTGGCGGCGATGTTGGAACGCGACCGGCTGATCGACTGCATCAACACGTCCATCGGCACCGCGACCCAGACGCTTTACATGATCGAAGCGTCGATGCGCATCCCTCCCAACTACGCGATGTTCATCCCGTCTGCGATCCGCAAGGCGGTGCAGTTGCCGGTGATCGGGGTCGGCCGCGTCAAGGATCCCATCCAGGCCGAGCGCATTCTCTCGGAGGGCCATGCCGATCTGGTCGGTGTCGTCCGCGCCCAGATCGCCGACCCGGAATTCGCACGAAAAGCGCGCGAGAACCGGGCCGAGGACATCCGACTCTGCCTGTCGTGCAACCAGGAATGTGTTGGCCGGATGGGTCTTAACCGCTGGCTCGGCTGCATCGAAACGCCGGCCACCGGCCGTGAGCAAGGCATCGGTATCGGCACCCTGCAGCGTGTGGCGAAACCAAAGCGGGTGACGGTGATCGGCGGCGGCCCCGCTGGCCTCAAGGCGGCCGTGACCGCCGCCCGGCGCGGCCACAAGGTCACGCTGCTGGAAAAGGAAAACCAGCTGGGCGGACAGATCGTCTGGGCGGTCCGCGTCACCAACCGGGCGGAGTTCGGTGACATCGTCCGCAACCTGCTGCGTGAGGTCGAGCAGCTTGAGGTCGACGTGCGAACGAACGTCGCCGCCGACGCCGAGATGGTGCTGGCGATGAAGCCGGACGCGATCATCGTCGCCACCGGCTCCAAGCCCGACCCAGCGGCCATACCGGGGGCTGACGGGCCTGCCGTCGCCGACGTGACCGACATTCTCTCCGGCCGGGTAACGCCCGGTAAGCGCGTGCTGCTGATCGACCGTCTCGGTTTCCACGAGGCCACCAGTACGGCCGAGTTCATGGCCGAGCAAGGCTGCCAGGTCGAGGTGGTCACGCAGACGCTTTACGTCGGCCAGGATCTGGGTGTGACGCTCGACCTGGAGAATTGGTATCGGCAGGCGCGCCGGCTGGGCATCAAGTGCACGCCCAATCACTCCGTCCTCGGTATCGAGGACAGGGTCGTGACCGCGCTGCACAATTACAGCGGCCAGATCGTCCAGTTTCCACCGGCCGATACGATCGTCCTTTCGCTGCACCGGCGGGCTGAATGCCGGCTCTACTCCCAGCTCAAGGGCAGGGCGGCGGAGCTCCACCGCATCGGTGATTGCGTCGCACCGCGGCGGGCACACGCGGCGATCATCGACGGCGAAAAAGCGGGGAGGGCTGTCTGATGGCGAGGCCCGTGGTCGTCATCGCCGAGACCGCATTCGGCGAATTGACCCCAGCGACGCTGGAGTGTGTGGAAGAAGCCCGCGACGTGGCCGACAGCGTCCGCTCCAGCGTGCACGTCATCCTGCCCGGCCATGACGTCGCCGCGTTGACCGACGAGCTTTCCGCCCATGGCGCCGACCGGGTGACCGTGGTCGAGCACGAAGCGCTGGCCCAGTTCAGCGCCGACGGCTGGCTCGTAGCCCTGGCGCCGATCTTGCAGGCGGCAAAGCCGGATTTCACGCTGGCTCCCGATACGGGGTACGGCAGGGCGTGGCTGCCCAGGCTGTCCGCCCGTTGGCGGATCCCGATGTCGACCGCCTGCATCCGCGTCAAGGTGGCCGACGAAGGATACCCGGAAGTGTTTCGGGCCAGCCATCACGACAAACTGCACGAACGACAGATTTGGGCGCGCGGAACCACCGTGATGGTGATGATGTGCCCCGGTGTGAGGGGTGTCGGTCCGGGCCAGGCAGGCCGACAGACCGATGTCGAAGTGATCACCCCGAGCCTCGATGCGTCCTCGTTCCGCGACCGGACGCTGCGCACCCTGCCGCCCGATCCGCACGACGTGGATCTGTCTGAGGCCGAGCGCATCGTCTCCGGCGGTCTCGGGGTCGGCGGACCAGAAGGTATGGCGCAGCTGCAGCAACTGGCCGACGCGCTGAAAGCATCGCTCGGAGGCACGCGGGTGGTCGCCGATCGCGGTTGGCTCGCGGCCGACCGCTTCATCGGCGTGACCGGCAAGATCGTCGCACCCAAGCTCTACCTGGCGCTTGGCGTCTCGGGAGCAGGCCAGCACGTGGCCGGAATAACCGGGAGCGAAACCGTCATCGCGATTAACACCGACCGAACATCGCCCCTGCTCAAGATGGCGGACCTAGGCATCGTGGGCGACCTGCATGAGATCGTACCGATCCTGATCCGGAAGCTGCGGGAGCGGGGCAGGCCTGCGGCTACGGCACACTTCGGGACGCCGGGTGCCACGCCTATCGCTCCTCCTCCCACCCCGCCCGGGCCGGTTGTGCCGTTCGGACGCAGCCGAACCGCCGATACCGGAAGTGCGGGCGACGACCGATCGGGCGGCGGCGGCTCGCAACCCCGGGCAAAAGAGGTGCGGCAATGAGAGCGCCGAAGCCGACCGACCATTTCGACGTCATCGTTGTCGGTGCCGGCCCGGCGGGAAGTGCCGCGGCTCTGATCACCGCCCGCGCTGGGTTGAACGTGCTGCTGATCGAGCGCGGCGAATACCCTGGCGCAAAGAATGTTTCCGGCGCAGCCTTCTACGGCAGCGCGATCCTGAACAAGCTCATCCCCGAGTGGTGGAAGCAGGCGCCGGTCGAGCGGTACATCTGCCGCCGGGACGTGCTGCTGATGTCGCCGACGACAGCGGTCTCGCTCGACTTTCGCTCGGCAAGCCCGGCCTATGTCGAACCGCCCTACAACGCGTTCACCATTCTCCGGCCGAAGTTCGATCGCTGGTTCGCGGCCCAGGCGGAAGCCGCCGGCGCGTTCCTTCTTACCTCGACCGTGGTTGATGACGTGATCATCGAACGCGGCAAGGTGACGGGCGTCAAGGTGCGTCGCGACGACGGCGAACTTCGCGCCAACGTGGTCATTGCCTGCGATGGCGCCAACTCCTTTCTGGCCCAGCGGGCCGGGCTGCAGCGCAAGCTGAAGACGGACGAACTGTCCCTCGGCGTAAAGGAAGTTCTCGGCCTGGATGAGGCGATCATCCGCGAACGCTTCCACCTCTCCGGCAACGAAGGGATGGTGCTGGAATACGTGGGTGCCGTCACCGAGAACGTGCGCGGTGGCGCCTTCCTTTATACCAACCGCAATTCCCTCTCGCTGGGGGTGATCGGTCAGGTCTCCTCGCTGGTTGAGACGAAGAAGCGGCCCTACGACCTGCTGGAGGTGTTCAAGTCCCATTCAGCGGTCGCGCCACTGGTGCGCGGGGCGAAGCTGCGCGAGTACTCGGCCCATCTGATCCCCGAGAGCGGCTGGAGCATGATGCCGAAGTTGGTGGCCTCAGGGATGCTGGTTGCGGGCGACGCCGCGGGCTTCTGTCTGGCCACAGGCCTCTACATCGAGGGCATCAACTACGCGATGCAGTCAGGGATTGCGGCCGGCGAGGCGGCGATCGAGGCTCACCGGGTGCACGATTTCACCCGCCACACGCTGGAGCGGTATACCGAACTGCTGTGGCCGCATAACGTGTTCACGGACTTTCGCGCCTATCGACACGCGCCGCATTTCGTCAACAGCGAGCGACTGCAGAACGTTTACCCGGAAATGGCCGCGGAGAGCTTCGAGCGCCTCTTCCGGGTCGACGGCGAGGCGAAGCAGAAAATTCTGCCCCTCTACTTCAGGACGCTGCGCCGGTTCGGCGCGAAGCCCCAGCATCTGTTGCAGGACGTCTATCGGGCAGCAAGGAGCTACCTATGGTAATGACGACCCACGAAGAGAAGATGCGAACCGTCCGCTTCAAGGTGGACAACAAGCCGCACATCGTCGTCGATCCGGAAAAATGCAAAACGTGCTCAGTGAAATCCTGTATTTATGTTTGCCCGGCAAACCTCTTTGTGCCGTTGGATGATGGAAGCGTTTTGTTCAACTATGAGCAATGCTTTGAGTGCGGCACGTGTTACTTGGTGTGCAGCAAGGAAGGTGCGCTGACCTGGACCTACCCCACGGGCGGGTTCGGAGTGACCTTCCGCGAATCGTAAAGGGATGACAGGGCGATGCGCTTTGCTGTCTGTCTCAGCCTCGTACCCGACCCGGACACGATTGAAGTCGATCCGCTGACCGGCGAGATCGACTCCGAGCGGACGCTGCACATTCTCGACCCGGCCGACGCCGCCGCGCTCGAGACTGCCCTGCGTCTTCGCAAGGTGGCCGACACGGTCACGGCGTTGACGGTCGGCCCTGTCGACTCCGAACAGGTGTTGCGCGAAGCACTCGCGGCCGGCGCCGACAGCGCGCTCCGCCTGTGGGACGAAACAAGGACATCGACCAAGCCTGCCGTGACCTCGGTACTTCTGGCGGCGGCCCTGCGCACCGAGGGCCTGCCGGATCTGGTCCTGTGCGGCTGGCGCAGTCTGGCAAGGGGATCCGGCAAGATCCCGGCATTGCTGGGCGAATACCTTGGCTGGCCGGTGGTCACCGACATAATCCAACTCGAGATCCAGGCGGCGCGCGTGCGGTTCCAGCGTCGCCTCGCCCGTGGTGGCCGAGCGGAAGGCGAAGTGACCATGCCGGCGGTTCTTGCGATCGCCGACGACAATCTCCGCCTCCGCTACGCCGGCCTGCCCGGCCTGATGCAGGCGCGCCGCGCGACCATCCCGGTTCGCGATCTTCCCGATCTGGGACTGTCGCCACTCGACCTGGGCTTTCCCGCCTCGACCGTACACGCAGCAACGCCGCCGCGACCGCGTCCCCGCACCATCTTCATCCCAGACGGCAACCTGCCGCCGCACGAGCGCATCGGGCAGATTCTGTCCGCCGGCGTCACGCGAAGCGCCTCTCTGCTGGCGGAAGGACCGCCCGAGGAAATGGCGGATACGATTATTAATTTCCTCGCCGAGCGCGGCTTCCTGGACAGCCCCGCATGACCGGCCGTCTCGCCGAGATGACCTGGCCGGAGGTGGAACGCGCGATCGCCGCCGGCTGCACCACGGTTATTCTGCCACTGGGTGCCACCGAACAACACGGCCTGCACCTGCCGCTCGGCACCGACACCGTGCGTGCAGCGTTCCTTGCGACGCAGTTGGGAGCACGCCGATCCGACTTCCTCGTCGCGCCAGCCATACCGATAGGCTGTTCCGACGAACACACCGGATTTGCCGGACTCTTGAGCCTCGACCACGAGACGCTGGCGGGGCTGATCGTCGATTGCGCTCGGCGCATGACGGCGTGGGGCGTGCGGCGGCTGGTCCTGCTCTCTGCCCACGGCGGCAACGCCCGGGCGCTGGAACTGGCGCGGGCCCGCCTTGAGGAACAGGCCGGCGACCTTGAGGTCGCGGTTCTCACCTCCTCCAAGAGGCTGGACAGGACGCTGGCGGACATTGCCGCGGCTGACGGGATCAAGCCCGACGAGGCGGGCCTGCATGCGGGCGAGAGCGAAACGTCGGAGATGCTGCACCTCCGTCCCGAATTGGTTCACATGGACCGAGCGGTTGCCGGATACACCGGATCGATGGCGGACGTGAGGCCGCTGCTGCGCCAGGTGGGGCTGCGCCAGGTGACAGCGACAGGAACACTCGGCGATCCGCGGGCCGCTTGCCCGGAACGTGGCCGCAACTACCTCCGTGTGCAGATCGACGGCCTTCTTCAGATGCTCCCGGCGGATGCCGGTGCTCACCCCGGAGAAGCGGTGCCGTGATGGATGCCTCCCTGCCGACTCTGGTGCCGGTCGCCGCCGATGCTGCGGGGGGGACATCCGCAGGAGAAGAGCGGTGGGGGCGCTACATCCTACAGCCGGGACTCGAGCTCGTTGCTCTCGAGCATGGCAGGGGGGACCAGCCACCGGCAGGTCTGCTCCTCTCGACGCGCCCGCTGATGGCGATGCGTCTCAACCATCAGGGGTTCGCCCTCGTCAAGGCGATCGCGGGCAGCGGCGGGAGCGCAGCAGAGGCAGCGTGGGCAGCGGGGCTATCGCCGCCGGTCGCCGCCGGCTTCCTCGACCGGCTGGCCGACCGCCGACTCGTGACTCGAAGCCCGCCGCCTCCCGCCCAGTGGCCGACGGTCTCGATCATCGTCGCCGCGCGCGGAAGACATGCGGGCACCCGGGCATGCGTTCGGTCGCTGCTGGCGCAGGATCTTCCTGGATCGCCCCCCGAGATCATCGTCGTCGACGACGCATCGGAACCGCCGCTTGCCCCGGCGCTGGCAGGTCTGCCCGTCCGGCTGATACGGCTTGAACGCAACGCAGGCCAGTCGGCAGCACGCAATTTGGCCGCAGCCGAAGCAGAGGGCGAACTGCTGGCGTTCATCGACAACGACTGCGTCGCCGATCCGTCCTGGTTGCGTACACTGGTTCCGTACCTGAACGATCCCGGACTGGCGATCGTCGGAGGCCGCGTCAGCGCCCCACCGCCCTCGGGCATCGTCGCAGCCTTCGAAGCCGTCCGCTCGCCGTTGGATATGGGGGCGATCGCCGGCAACGTGGGGCCTGGGGAGGTGGTGGCGTACTTGCCAGCCTGCAATTTCGTCGTCCGCCGCGACCCGTTCCTCGCCGCGGGCGGCTTCACTCCGGAGATGCGCCTGGGGGAGGACGTGGACCTCACCTGGCGGCTGCTGCGCACCGGTCTGCGCGCCCATTACGTGCCGTCGAGCACCGTCATTCATCATCACCGGGAACGGCTCGGCGCACTGCTGCGCAGGCGCAGCGACTACGCATCTTCGGAAGCGGACCTGCAGCTCCGCCACCCGGCCGGTCGGCGGGTGATGCCTCTGCCCCGGACGAGCCTCCTGATCCTGGCTGCGCTGACGGCCGTGCCCCTCAATGCACCGGCAGCGCTGGCGCTCCTGACGCTGGTCGCGACCCTACTGATCCACGAGGTCATCGGCAAACGCCGACGACTCGGCAGCCTTGGGGTTGCGGTGCCCGTTCGGCGCGTCGCGACGGCGGTGCTGCGGGAACATTTCGCCTCGATGCACGGCCTGAGCGCGAACGTCGTCCGCTACTACGGCCTGCCGCTGCTCGGTCTCGCCGGCGTGCTTCCGGCTCTGTTGCCGGCAGCGGCGATCCTGTTCGTGCTGGCGCCCGCGACGGACCATCGCCGGCTGAAGCCGGCCTGCGGACTTCCGACCTTTGTCGGGCTTTTCTGGCTGGAAATGGTCGCCTACCAGCTCGGCGTCTGGCGCGGCTGCCTCGCCAAGAGGACGCTGAGCCCCATGATTCCCAAACTACAGTGGAGGCGATGACCCTATGATGCGTGGGTAAAGGCCAAGACGACGGAACGATATCGACAAGACTTCGACCAACAGGAGGACCGATGCGCAGCGACGACAGAGACAGCTTCTCAGCCACAGATACCGACGACCGGCCCGGCCTCACCGCCGCCGCGATGCAACCGACCGTCAAGCCCGAGGCCACGGCCGCCACGCCAGTCATTGTCGAAGAGGTGCTGATCGAGGAAGTCAGCATCGACGGAATGTGCGGCGTGTATTGACCGCGCTGACGTAGCGGGACCCACCGGCGGACGAGGCATGGCTGCGCACCCGATGGGAATGCGAGCCTTATACTGGGTGATGTCGGTGGGGATCGTCACATGACGACTCAGGGCAGCGGCCTGGTAGGCTTCGTCACGCCGTGACACGGCAGGAGCACCAGTCCGCGCAAGAGAAGGACGTCGCATGGGCAAATTAGACGGGAAGGTCGCCGTCATCACCGGGGCAGCCCGGGGCCAGGGACGTGCTCACGCGGTGACTATGGCGCGCGAGGGCGCCGATATCGCAGCCCTGGATATCTGCCGCGATCTCGCTTACCCGCGCTATTCCCTTGCGACCGCCGACGATCTCAGCGAAACGGTCAGGCAAGTTGCTGAAATCGGGCGCCGGGCGCTCCGCATCGAAGCCGACGTTCGCTCCGCCAAGGACATGGAAGCCGCCGTCAGAAGAACCGTCGAGGAATTGGGGCACATCGACATCCTGGTCTGCAATGCCGGGATTGCCGACATGGCGTTGACGTGGGACATCACCGAAGAATGGTGGGACATCATGCTCGACGTCAATTTGAAGGGCTGCTGGATGGCGGTCAAATACGTCGTTCCGCAGATGCTGGCGCAGAACACCGGCGGTCGCATCCTGATGACGTCATCGGTCGCGGGCCTGCGCGGCGAACCTGGAATGGCGCACTATTGCGCGTCGAAATGGGGAGTTGTCGGGCTCGCAAAGTCGCTTGCCCAAGAACTGTCCCAGTATAATATAACGGTCAATACATTGCATCCGACGGCGGTCAATACGGACATTATTGCAGGAATGGCGAAGGCGGCAGCCATGGACACAGACAAACTCGTCGATTTCATTCTGACGGGCCATGCCCTACCGGTGAAGCTCATTGAGGCGTCGGACGTGGCCAGCGCGGCGTTATGGCTTGCCTCGGACGAAGCTCGGTACGTCACCGGCCATACATTGAAGGTTGACGCCGGGAGGATGCTGAAATGAACCGGGATGTTCGATACCGACTGGCCGAAGGGGTCGCCGTTCGGCCCGAACGCTTCGGCGGACTTGTCTATCGATACGACAATCGCCGCTTATATTTTCTCTACTCCGACGAGTTGACGCGTTTCATCGGCGGATTGGATGGCGAGCTCTCTCTTGGAGAGGCCATGGACGCATATTGCCGGAGCCACGCGCTTCCGGCGGGGTCAAGCGAAGCGATGCTCAAGTCGATGGCTCCCCTGGAGAAGATGGGGATCGTGGTTCCGGTGGCCGCGTAAAGGTCGCAGAGATTCTCCTACTTCCTTTCCACGCGCTGCGCCAGGGATGCCGGGGGGCGGTGCGCGATGATAATCACACTCGACAGAGAGTAAGGCGCAAGACCGGCGGGACGGCAGGGGCTCAGGAGGCAGAAAAATGGACCTTTGGCAGTGCCCGGTGGTGGTCACCGGTGCGGCATCCGGCCTGGGCGCCGAGACGGCGCGGCATTTGGCCGAAGCGGGTGCCCGGGTCACTGCGATTGACATCGACG
>WBZV01000470.1_pt1 | contig 23872 bp, 29 predicted proteins | sample 5204221 | NCBI WGS metagenome assembly WBZV01 (sample SAMN12344360, study PRJNA552823) | activated sludge metagenome | biome: Activated sludge suspended growth; feature: Nitrification reactor; material: Wastewater; isolation source: activated sludge from nitrification reactor of wastewater...
TCAAAATCAAACGGCAGGCCGGGCGGCTCAGCATCCGGGATTTGACCGCCGCCATCGTCCCGGCGCTGCACGCGAACAAGGGCCGGGTGCTGGTCGCGGTCGATGATCTGACATCGGTGACGCCCACCCTGGTCGCGTTCTGGCTGGCGGTGTGCGACGCGGCGCAGTTGATTTCCTGCGCGAACGAAAAGCGCAAGAACGTCGCCAAGCTCTGGTGGAAAATGGCCGAAATCGAAGTCCCGCCGCTCTCCGCCGAAAGCGCCCGCGCACTCGCTCAGGAGTACCTGACCCAAACCGGGATGCTGGTCGAATCGCCGCCGCTGTTCATCGGCCACGTCGTCAAGCAGGCCAACGGCAACCCGCAGGCGCTGGCGGATTTGCTGGCCGATTCCAGCAAGGAGCGACTGGTGGACAAGGCGCGCATCCGGGAGATGCGCCACGCGGCGGGCGTGCGCTATTTCGATTTCACGCCGGTCATGATCGTGGCGCTCGCGTCGGTGGTCGGGGCGCGCTACCTCGCCATCGGCACCGGCGACACCGAGCTGTACATTTTCGCCGGCATGGTCGCCGCCGTGGTCATCTCGCTGCGGGTGTTTCTGTTCAAGGGCGCGGGGAAGGCCAATTGACGCTGGGAACCCACGTCGCCTTCGCCTCGGTGCTGTATCTGGGCGGGGCGACCCTGTTCGGCTACAAACCCGACCTCATCGGCTGGCTGCTCGCGGCCGTCGCCAGCCTGTTGCCGGACATCGATTTGCCCCCCTCCAAAATCGGGCGGCTGTTCTGGTGGGTTTCCGTGCCTCTGGAGCGCCGTTTCGGCCATCGCACCCTCACCCATAGCCTGATCGTGTTGAGCGCCGTAGCGGCCCTTTTTGCGCCTCTGGCGGCCATTCAGCCGCAGTACTGGGGCTGCGCGGTCGGCGGCTACTGGTCGCACCTGTGGATCGACATGCTCAACGTGCGCGGCGTCGATCTGTTTTGGCCCTCGCCGGTGCGGCTGGTGACGCCGGGCAACCGCCATTGGCGGATGCAGGTCGGCAGCAAGGCGGAGATGATTTTGCTCTCGGCGCTCATCGCGCTGACCGTGGCGCTCTACCCGCTCAGCCACATCGGTTTCCGCGATGCCTTGCAGGCGTTGCTCCGCAGCTTCGATATTTCCGTGGAGCAGTACCAGCGCCAGATCGGGACGCACTGGTACGACCTGGAGTTGGTCGCGTCGGACAACCTGACGCTGGCGCGGGTGACGTGCCGCTGTCCGGTGGTCGGGCTGTGGAAGGGCGGGCTGGTGGTGTTGCAGGACGGGAAACCGCGAGCGGTGGGCAAGAGCCAGCAGAACCATAACCTGCTGCCGATCACGGCGCGGCTGATCGCGGGCGAGCCGCTGCGGGTGCAGTCGGTCAAGGTCGAGATGCGGGGGCGGTCGCTGCGCGGGCTGCTGGGCAAGATCGATCAGCGCCGGGTGTACTACCTGAGCGGGGAGATTCAGACCGCGCGGGTCGAGCCGGTGGCCGACATCGACCGCTACCGGCCGGTGATCTACTCCGGCCAGACCATGACGATTCGCTATGCCCGCGCCCCGGAACTGGGGCCGTGGCTGGATCTGGTGGCGGCCAAGGGCGAGGTGTTCGTGCAGTTCTGGCTCCGGCCGGGGGAGCAGGCGGTGTTCTTCGATCTGGGGAACGATCCGCCCACCGATCCGATTCCGGCGGAATTGAGGGCGTTCCTATAGGCCGGCCTACGGCCTAACCGATATGAACTTTCAAAAAAAAAGCCTGTCGAACTCACCACCAAAAATCGAGGCTAAGCGTTATGACCACGTCGCATACGATGACTTGCTAGTTTGGCTTCCACCTCAGGAGCACCAACCCTTGGGGTGGGTTCTCTATGCGCTGGGACCATATTAGCCCCTTTGAATTGGACAATACTTGCATTTCCTTAAAACGATTTTTTAGCAACTCTTCACCTTGCTCTGTAATCTCTGTTGGTTTTGGATTGAGGCTATCTACGAATAAAAAACGTGGTGGATTTTTTAGTACATCCTCTTGAGACTTCCCAAGCTCTCGAAAATCCAAGACAAGAATCAACTCGCGTGCAGGATAGATTTTATTTGTATCGAAGTTAATTCCTGTCCATCCAAGCGGTTCGTCCCAACTATTTCCATCATTAATTCCGATTGTATTACTAAAGTTGGTATTGACAAAAACTTGACTCTCGACATTTTTTTGAAAATTAATATCTATATTAGTATTTGGATCAAGAAGTTTGTTATATTGATCACTCGATGAAACGAAATACATTAGATAACTGCTTACTTGTCCATTACCTTTATCATTGCTAGTATGATATTTAATATCTAGAAATTTATTATAAAAATTGATTGGAAACGAATAGAATTGCTGCTGCTTTCCTTCGTAGTTGCCTTTGTTGAAAGAAGAGAAAGAAGTTACAATCATTGCAACCGGCTTATTCTGTGTAAAAACATAAATAAGTATGCTGTTCCCAATTAAGGCACAAGCAACAGCAATTATCGAAAAAGCAATACGAACACGTCGTCCTGTAAAAATTGCGATCAACCCACTAATGATAGTGACTATATTCGCTATAATTGCAATTAGCTCTGCCATTTTTTTATCCAGTACAATTAGTTAAAGATCGGATCACAACCTCCCCACCACCCGCTCCATCCGTTCCTGCCCCACGTTGGTGTAAATCTGGGTGGTGGCGATGCTCTCATGGCCGAGCAGGGCCTTGATGTCCACCAGTTCCGCGCCGGCGTTGAGCAGGTTGGTGGCGTAGGTGTGGCGCAGCTTGTGGGGCGAAATCTTTTTCTCGATGCCGGCCTTGTCCAGCATCAGCCGCAGGTAGGCGCGGGCCGCTTGCGGCGACACGGGTTTGCCGTCCGCCTTGGCGAAAATCGCCTCCGCTCGATTTCGGTCCTTCAACCAGAACCCAAACACCGCGCCAAAGGCCCCTGGGAGGGGCACCAGGCGCTCCTTGTCGCCCTTGCCTATGACCCTAACCGATTTGGCCGCGCCATCCACCAAGCGCACGTCAGACGCCTTCAGGCCCAATGCCTCGCTGATCCGCAGCCCGGAGTTGAGCAACAACCCGAACAGCATCTCGTAGCGCCGCCGCGTCTCGGTCATCTTGACCTTGTTGTTGCCGAAAACGTTGATCGGGATGTTGCGGCGGTCCCTGACAGTAGCTTCCAGCCGGGCCTGCTCTTCCCGCTCCAGCCACATTGGGATTCTGAGCGGGCGGCGCGGTTTTTCCGCCAGCGCCACCGGGTCAGTTTCGACGATCCCGTTTCGCACCAGCCAGCGGTAGAACGTCGATAGGGCGCTGATGCGCCGGTTGACGATGTGGGCCTTTATCCCGCGCTCCCGCATCTGCCACGCGGCGAACTGTTCCACGTCCGGGTACTTGGCGTTAAGCCAGTCCTTGCCGGCCTCGACCAGCCACTTGCCCCAGATGCCGATGTCCGAACGGTAGACGTAACAGGTCGTTTTGCTCCTGCCCTTGGTGTAGAGCAAATACGATAGGAACTCCTTTCGGGCATCCTCGAAAAGTTCGTGATCAAACATGGCGGTTGGACTCCATGGGCTTTCCCGTATCCTGCTGCATCAAAAAGGGGATTTTGATTTTTCTAAAATGGCAATTTTACAGATCGAATTTGGTAATTTGATTTAGCAATCATAGGCTAACTCAGCGAAAAATCAGATATTCAAAGGTCGGTTAACCCGAAAATTTGTGCCGTTGGCCCAAAAAAATTTCGGAAATTTTTGTTTTACAAATTATTGGGTCTCGGCTAATGGCCGCGCAGCGCACGGCGCATCGACTCGAAAGCTTGGCGTCTGGCGTCCATCGCTTCGGGCGCAAGCGTCCGCATCGCTTCCTGCTCCCGTTCCCGCCGTTCCGCTTCTGCTCTTGCCCGCGCTTCCGCTTCGGCGCGACGGCGGCGGGCCTCGGCGTTCCCGAATCCGGGCGACGGGTCGAACGCGGCCGGATCGGTGCGGTATTTTCGCACGATGCCGCGCAGCACGGCGGCGGGGTTGGTTTTGATTTGGCCCGCTTGGCGCTTCGCTTCGATCACGTCGAGCATCTGTTGCGCCACCTCGTGCGGCAGCGCGTGGACCTGGGCGGCGATGTCCTCGCGCTCCGGTTCCGTCAGTTTCGCCGGGTAGACCAGTTTTGCCGGCGCTTCGGTGAGAGTGTCGCCGCGCTCGTCCGTGGTCGCCACCGCTTGAACCTCTTCCCCGCTGGCCGGATTTTCGCCGGATGCTTCCAGCGCCGCCGTCCCGTGGTCGCTGTCCCGGTCTTTCGGGTTTCGGTCTTGAACACCACCACCACCACCACGCGCCGCTTCGGGTTCCGCCGCGCGCTCGTCGGTGGAGGAGGGGTTTGGGGTGGTGGTAGTAATCTCAGTAGTAGTCTCAGTAGTAATCTCTGAGAGGTGACTTTTAAGTGAGAGTCTCTCACCTGTAGGTGAGGGGGTCTCACCTGTAGGTGAGGGGGTCTCACCTGTAGGTGAGGGGGTCTCACCTGTAGGTGAGGGGGTCTGGCTGACGAGCGGAGGGGTTTCGCTGACCGCCGACACCATTTCGGCGACCGCAGTAGGGGGATGCGTGATCGCCATGATCGCGAGCGGCACCGGTTCGATGAACGTGATGTTGTTCCGCAAGATTCCTTGGATCACCACATCCCGAAACTCGCGTCTGATAAGGCCCCCTTCCTCCAGCCGCGTGATCGCCCGGCGTGCTTGGGTCTTCGTGAATCCGAATTTCGCCTCAAAATAGGCGGCGCTGCACTGGAACATGTCGCCGTCGAAGTGCTTCCGCTGAAGCGGTTTGCCGCGCTGGTCGAGGGTTTGATAGGGCCGATACCAGTAGATGATCTCGGCTAGGATGACGATGGCGGGCATGTCCGGCTTGCCCGACTCCAGCGTGATGCGCTGATACCACGTGTGCGGGATGATGTTCCCCTCGAAGTGAATCCTCCCAATCTCTTCTACTGCCGTCGGCAATCGAGTTGTCATCTTCGTTCTCCATTATTTCCCAACTGTAACGCTTGGCCTTTTTTGGGGCATCAGGCGCTTGATACGAACATCGCGCCTTTCATCGAGGCTGATCGTGGCTTGGTAAAGACTATCTACTCAGAGGAATACGCCGGGTTGCTGCTTCTTTTGCGTAGAAAGCGGCTCGATGCGAAGTTGACCCAAGCCCAACTCGCCAAGAAACTCGGCGTCCCGAGAACCTTGATCGGCAAGTGCGAGCGGGGTGAACGTCGCATAGACGTGATCGAACTCCAGGCGTTTTGCCATGCGCTGGGAACCGAGTTACAGGCGTTCATGACCGAACTCAAACAGCGCCGGTAAGTGCGGGTTGCCGGGTGGCATTCGGCGCCGTCTCCCGGCCACTTCGCCCGCTACGCCGCTTGCTGCCATCGGGTCAAATCCTCGGGCTTGCAGCCTAGCGCAGCAGATATTTTTTGGAGTAGATCAGTAGACGGTATTTGGTCACCGCTCTCTATCATGCTGATGTAGCTCTGATTTACACCAACAGCTTTTGCCAGTTTTACCTGACTTATCTTGACTATCGCGCGCCGTACCTTGATCGCGTGTCCGATGCTCATAATTTAACCTCTTTTAATAATTTATTATTAGTCTAGTGATAGCTGTTATCAAAATCAAATTTGCGGCGACGTAACCGCGCTGTCGCTGTCCGCGCTCCCACGTTCGCCAGCCACGGGAACGGGAGCGCATCCATGCGGCGCGGCGCGCTCCCGGCGCGCGAGCAGTGCGCTGAAAAGATTCGGGGGCCATCCCCGCCCCCGTACCCCGACCCTTCGCGCCGTCCCTGGCTTGGCATCCCTGCCGGTCGTGCTCGCTGCGCTCGCGTTTTCCCCGCGTCGCGCCGGGGGGCTTTTGCGCTTGTGCCGTTCGCTGCGGGCGGGCGACAAGGGTTTGCTTCGCCGCTTCGCGCCCTTGCGCCCGCTCCTCGCTTCCGGCCCGTCGCGCTCGCCCCCTCCGGCGCTGCCGCTGGGGGGGTGGGTTTGGGGTTCCCTCCCGTCCCTGTCGCCCGCTCCCGGCGGGCGCTTCCGCCGCTCCTGCGGCGGCGGGTGGGCGGCTCCCTTCGGTCGCGGGTTCGCTTTGGTGGGGGTGTGTCGTGGTCGCTCTGTCTCGCTGTTCCGGCTTCGTGCCGGTCGTTCGCGTGGTTCTCCGTTCCGCCCGGTGCCGGGTCGCGCCGTGGGGCGGTTCCGCCCTGGGCCTGTCCTTCCGCCGCTCGCGTCGCTCGCTGTCGGGGTTTGTCGCCGTGGCCCGGTTCGGTTCGTTCGCCGCCGCGTCGCGCTTCGCGCGGTCTTGGGGTCGGCGCTTGCCGCCGCGCCCCGGTTTTTGCGCCGTGCGTGCGGTCCCCGGTGGGTTTGCGGTTTCCGTGCCGGTTTGCCGGTGCGTGCCGCCCTGCCGCTCCGGCCTGCGGCGCTTGCTGGCCGCTCGTGCGGCTTAGCCGTGCGCTCCCTGTCCCTGTTCCCCGCGTCGGCTCCCGCCGTCGTGGGGTTTTCCGGCTCGCGCCGGCTGTCGCCGGTGTTCGCGCCGCTCGTGGCCGGCGTCGTGGCCTCGGCGCTCGTCCGTGGCCGTTCGGTCGCGGTCGGTTGCGCGGCTGGCGCCGATTCGTTCGTTCGTGCCGCCGCTCCCGGTGCGCTGGTGTTTTCCGCCGCCGCGTTCGGTGCCGGTCGCTCCGCGTTCGCCGCCCGCTCGGTCGCCCTGGTGCGGGCTGTCGCGGCTGGCGGTCCCGGTTCCGGCTTCGTGGTGTTTCCTTCCGCGCCGTGCCCTGCTGGCTTGTCGCCTTCCGCTCGGTCGTCGGCCTGTTTCTGCGGGTCCGGTTCCGGCTCTTGGGCTTCCGCCGCGTTCGCGGTTGGTCTCGGTTTGCCCCTGGTCGTGTTCCCTTGCGGGTTTTCGGCCCTTCCGCCGTGGGGTCGTTGGGTGCCCGCTGGTTCTGGCGTTTGGTCAGCCGGGTTTTTTTTGCGGTGATTAGTGTATTAGCCAATTAGCCGTAAAAATTTTTTACTCTCTACTAATAATTTATTATTAGTTATTGTATAATTAGTCATGGCTAGTAAAAAGGATATGGACTAAATGGATTTAGCGCGCTCTTTCCCGGTAGGCTCGGGCGCGTTAAATGGAGAAACCGGGGAAAATCATTTGCTCGTCGCTTGTGGACAAGCGCGAATCAACCCATTTCGGAGTTAAAACCATGCGCAAGATTTTTCAAATAGACGGTCTCGATAACTCAATTTTGAGCGTCGGCGAATGCAAGGAACCCCAACGCGCGGCCATTTGCATCAGGGACAACAAAGGAAATGAAATTCACATGCTGATCGGACAGGAAAGCTTCCGCGAACTGTGCTCGTTGTCCTATGACATTCACTGGACGCCAGACCCGCGCCCGATTGAGGAAGAGGAATTACCGCTTTGATGGGGTGGACTCGCGTAACTGCAATTACGCGAGTCCAGTTTCAGCCGGACGGAAAAAACCAACTGAGGTAAAAAAATGAACGCAATAGCAATTACACAAGATACGGCTATCGTACCCGTCGCGCAAGCTACCGTTTCGCTCGGAACGCTGCAAGCCGCGTCGGCGGTCGCGCTGGTGCAGGGAGCGCAAGAAATGGCCGGCGCGTTGGCCGATGTCATCGAGCGGCAAAAACTGGCGACGGTCATCCAAGGCCGCAAGCATGTGAACGTCGAGGGCTGGACGACTCTAGCGGTCATGCTGGGGGTGGTGGCCCGCGAGGTCCAAACCGTGGAAGCCGATGGCATTTATACCGCCGTGGTGGAACTCGTTCGGATGTCGGACGGCGCTTGCATCAGTCGTGCAAGCGCGGAATGCGGCGACGAGTCGCCATGGAACAAGCGGGCACGATACGCCCGCCGCTCGATGGCCCAGACCCGCGCCACCGGCAAGGCGTGCCGCTTGGCGTTTAGCTGGATCATGGCGCTTGCCGGATATGAACCGACGCCGGCAGAGGAAATGCCGGACGCTCAGAAGTCCGATGATGACCTGCTCATCACCAGCGCCCAGCACAAAATGCTAGAGGCGCGAATCGGCGAACTCGGCTTAAACCGCGATGGCGTTAAAACCTGGATCACCCGCCGCTTTGGCGTCGAGCATTTCCAAGGATTGAACCGCCAACAGTTCGGCGAACTGCTGGCGCAACTGCCGAAGATGGCGGAAATCAAGGCCAAGCGCGAAGCCGAACAGGCGGAACAGGAAGCCAGAGCCGAACGCGAAGCGATCCAAGCCGAGGCGCAACCGGAGCTGGAGCAGCCAGCGCAAATAGAGTCGGAGCCGGAACAGCCGCCCACCGAAGAGCAAAAGCGGACGATGAAGACGAAGGCGGCGCGGATGGAAGAAGCGGCCAAAGATTTGCGTGCGATCCGCCCGTATCGCAGCGGAAAAACCCGCTACCGCGAAGCCGAAGAGGCCGCGATTCTGGAAAACGAAGCGCGGCATTTGCGGCACATTGCCGAGACCGCGTAACGGTTCCAACCCCGCCCCGGCGGGGTTTTTTAATGCCGCCCAGGGCGGAAGAAACCGCCGCACCGAGCGGGAAACCCCAGCGACCTAAGCGGCCCGCGCCCACGCGACCGGAGCGGGCAGCGCCGGAGGCGGCGACAGCCGGACAGACGGCGGCACGGCCACCGGCACGGAGACGCCGAACACAGGCCCGCAGCGGCCGGAGAACCGCCGCACGGCCAGCGGAAAACCGACCCAGCCCGACCAAGCGCCAGCGAAAGCCGACGCAGCGGCAGACGAGGAAAAGCCGACCACGACCACCGCCGCCGAGAACGACCGCGCCGAGGCCCGCAGCCGCCAGCGACAGGCGCCAGCGGCCAGGGCGAACCCGACCAGCCGACGCCACCACGGCGCCGAGAGCGGAAGAGGCCCGCGCGGCACGACGACAGCGCGGGACGAAACGAGAGAGAAGGAACCAGCCACGACACACCCCACACACCAGCCCGGAAGACCCGCCGAGACCCGGAGCGACGCGCCCCACAGCGCGCCCGCAACCGCATGGCGACCAGCACAGCGCGGCGACGCAGACGGGGGCAAGGCCGAGGCGGGCGCAAGGATGCGCCCGACCGCCAAGCGCGGGCAGGACAGCCCGCGCCGCCTTGCGCCCGGCCAGCGCCGCGCGACACCACAGCAGCGGTGCGGGCGTGCGGGGCGCGGAGCCTCAGCCGGACGGTTGGTTATGGATGCTTGCGCAAGGTGGCGTACCGGGCTGCCAGTTCCTTGGCATGTGCTAACTCCTCCTCGCTCAACTCGATGCTGAGCGCCGCTTCCGCTTCAAGCGCGCTAGATTCGCCCTGGTCGGCCGCGAGCGTGAACCACGCATACGCTTCAACCCGATCCAACTGCACGCCATCCCCGTTGAGATACAGCACGCCCAAACTGGTTTGGGCCAGCGGATAGCCGCGTCGGGCGGATTCGCGCAACCAACCGAGCACTCGCGCCGGGTTGTCGGGTTCGGTTACCAAGTAGTGTTCGGCCAACTTGAATTGAGCGGTGGCATCGCCGAATTCGGCCCGCTGTACGGTCTCGGCCGGTAGCGGCGGGACGACGGGCGCGGGGTCTTCGTCTTGATCCGCGCAACCCGCGAGGGCGAGGACCAGGGCGAACGCGGCGAGAGGGCGGGGAGTCATCGGGTCGGATTCAATGGCGGCGGGGCGGTAAAACGTCCGACCGGATTGGATCGGGCGCGACGTTCTCAACAACATCAATCAGCGACGCCAGCCGGTAGGCGACATCCAGCGGGGTCGCTTGGCCCGTCAGTACATGATCGCACAGGGCGCGTAGCACCTTCGGCAGATTCCCGATTAGGGCCTCGGCTGTGGGGTACGCCTCGCCCTCGCGATGGCGGCGAACCATCGCAATCAGCCGGTCAGTCGTCGCCATCTGCGGGTCGAGGTCGTCGATGGTCGGGCGCGGTGGATCGGGATAGGGTTGGTCAGTCATGATTTTCCCTCTTTCATGAAAACGAGAATTCTATTATTCTCTTTATCATGAAAACCATCGTGGTCGCCAACCAGAAAGGCGGTTCCGGCAAATCGACCATCGCCGTTCACCTCGCCGCTGCCGCCGAACACGCCGGGCACGGTCCGATCATTCTCTCGGATACCGACCCGCAAGGCACGTCTGGCGACTGGTTCAACCAGCGGAAAAAATCCGGCTTCGACACGCCGCTGTACGCGCCGCTGGCCCTGTCCGAACTGCGGGAGAAAATTCGGGCGCTGGGCGAGGCGGGAGCGGCCTATCTGTTCGTGGACACCGCCCCCTCTATCGGCGCGGTCAACGCCGATCTGTTCGCGGTGGCCGACCTGATCTTGATCCCGCTGAATCCGACCCCCGCCGATCTTCGCGCCCTAGTGAAAGGCTTGCCGCTGGTGCGGCAGTCGGGCAAGCCGTTCAGCTTCGTGCTGGCTCGCGTCCGGCCGAACTTGAGGAACAACGACGGGGCGGCGATGGCGCTCGAAGCCTTGGGGCTGGTCTTGCCGTCCCGGATGCACGAGCGCGTAATCTACGCCGAAACCTTCGCGCACGGGAAAACCGCCATGGAGATCGAACCGAGAGGGGTCGCCGCCCAAGAGGTGGCCGCCCTGTGGCAGTCCGTGAAAGCGAGATTGGAAGAAAGCGAGAATTAACTGAAGAGAGAATGAGATAAAATGAGAATTCACGAAAGCGAGAATTCCACCATGACCAAGCGCCCGCCCGTCGATTTGAAAGCCCTCACCTCCGAGCAGGCCGCGCCGATGCCGGAAGCGGCGCAGCGCACCGCCCCGCCCTCGATTTCACCGACCAAGACCGCAAACTTGGAAGCCCTCGCCTTCAAGGTGCCGCCCGAGTTCCGCAAGCGGTTCCGGCAGCGTGCGGTTGCCGCCGATCTCAAGCTGAACGAGTTGCTGTTTGCCGCCCTCGATGCTTGGGAAGAGAAGCACGGCTTGAGTAAATAAGAATTCTCGCTTTATGGAATTCCATTTTTATTTAATTCTTTCTTTATGGAAACCTGCTGTCGATCATGACCCGATCCCTTCCCAAAGGCGGCAACGTCGCGCTGGCCCAGACCGATTCAGCCGCCGCCCGAACGCTCTTCGTCGGCCTGAGCTGGGAGGCGTCTCCCGCCGCGCCGTCCGTGGAAATCGACGCCAGCCTGTTCTTGCTCAATGCGTCCGGGTTGGTGCGCGACGACCGCGATTTCGTGTTCTACAACCAGGAAACCGACGCCAGAGGCGCGGTGTATCGGATACCTGCCGCCGAACTGGACCCTGCTCATGACCGAGACGGCTTCGTTGTTGTTTTGTCGGCCCTGGCCGATGACGTGCAGCGGTTGGCTTTTTGCCTGACTCTGGACACTGCCAGCGTTCCCGATGCCACCTTCGGGGCGGTGTCCTGGGCACAGGCCCGTGTCGTCAACCCAGATAGCGGCCTGGAACTCCTCCATTACCGCAGTAGCGGCGAACTGAGAACGGAAACCGCGTTGATCGTCGCCGAATTCTACCGCCACCGCGACGGCTGGAAATTTCGGGCGGTCGGCCAAGGCTTCGCCGGTGGCTTGCGGGCGCTGGCCGCGCATTTTGGGGTTCTGGTCACCGACGAGGATTCGCCCAGCGCGAACGTGGCGACGACCGATGAGGAGGCGTTCGCGACCATCGGGCTGACGCTGGATAAGGACGCCGCCGATCCGGAGGCAATCGGCGGGTCGAAACGCCGCCGCCGGCGCACCCTGCAAGATGTGCTCGCCGCTCAGGTCGAGGACCTCAAAACCCGCTATCGTGCCATCCAACCACTGTTGAAGCGGGCCATGCAGGACAGCCCCAACGAGAGCCAGAGCCGGCTGTTGCTCGACCGCATCCTCCAAGATGTCCTCGGCTACGCCCTGAGCGAGATCAAGACCGAGCAGAAGATTCAGGGGCGGGCGGCGGATTACGTGCTGGCGCCGGGCGGGGTGGACGCGCTGGTGATCGAGGCCAAGCGGCTGGGGGCGCCACTGCGCGACCGGCAGATTTTCCAAGCCACGTCCTACGCCGCTTACTCGGGCATCCGCTGGGCGCTACTGACCAACGTCGTGAACTGGCAACTCTACCGAGTCGCTACCGAGAACAAGGTGGAAGCCGATCTGGTGTTTACCTTGGACTTGCAAGAAGGTCTGGACAGCGACAGCGCCTACCGGCTGCTGCTGCTCTCGAAAACCGGCATCGCCCGCTGCGAGTTGCTGGAAAAGCTCTGGCGGAAGAAAGTCGCGCTCAGCGCGGAAAGCCTGCTGGCTGCCATCCTCAACGAGGAGGTGTTAAACAAAATCCGCGCCGTGCTGCTGCGGGAGCGCGGCTATTCGCTCACCCATCAGGAAATCCAGGATGCCATCGAGCGAGAGTTGCTGCGGTAGAGAAATCGCTTTGGAACGGCGCGAACCCGCGCACAACCGGCTGAGGTTCTACACTATCGCCGTGACCCGGACCTTGTTCGATGGCTGGGCGCTGGTCAGGGAGTGGGGAAGAATCGGACAGCCCGGCACGGTGCGGGAGGCGTGGTTTGAGACCGAAACTGCCGCCATCGAAGCGGGCACGGCGGTGCGCCAGCGGAAGGAGAGGCGCGGGTATCGGGTTGTGGGCGGGTAACGCGGCTTGGGCGGAACTGTACTCGACGAAGAGCCGCCCGTTCGACCGGCCCGACACCGGCAAGATCGCCGTGAAGGTGATCAATCACTACAGTGACGAGGTGTTGAAGGTTTTTGGGGTATAATAGTATGAAATATTTAATAATTTTTATAATTTTATTAACGCAAAGTTCCCTAGCTTCAGCGACTTGTTACCGAATATTTGATTCAACAGGTCAAGTTGTTTATCAATCTAGTACGCCACCTGTCGATTTATCAGGTTCAATTTCACAGGCAGTAGAATCAAAATTTCCTGGTGGACATCTGATCATTGATCAACAACTTTGCAATAGCAATAATGAACTTACTAATCAGATACCAAAAAATCCCTCTGAAAAAAAGATAGCATCGAAAAATGAAGAAGTGCTTCAAAATCTAGTCGATCAAACTCCAACTTACCAAGAAGGAGCGCTAGTTGGCTATGGCAGTAGCTATGGCAGTAGCAGCTACGACAGCGATAGTAGTTATAGCAGAAGTCGTCGATCAGTTCATGTACGGAGCTATACCCGTAGCGACGGGACACACGTTAGATCACACTACAGATCAGCACCAAGGAGTCGCCGATAAATTAACAGTATTCAAAAACGGATGATACGTTATAACTGTACGGTTTTCATAGTGAGATAAATAATGGCTAAATATTATGAAGTAGCTTTTTATAGAAAAGTACAAAACGGTAAAGATTTAAGTCAAGACGCGATGTGCGACTTTTATGATTAAGCGGCCAGCAAGCCGTCCAAATCGAGCGGCTCGCGACCTTGGCGGAGGTTGAGCCAACCCCCCATGGGATGGGCTAACAGTTTGCGGGTCACCTGATTAGTCAAATGCCAGACGTCGCGGGTTCGGGTTTTCGCCAAGTTGAAGCGTTGCTCAAGCTGGGGTCGTCTCAGAAAACGGAAAATAAAGCACGCTAAGGCGTTTTTTGTCAGTTTGATGTACACCCTAACCGGATACCAAGGTGATCAGCTTGGGAGCGTCAGGATAAAGTAACTCTTCTCATTTCTTGACACATACCGCGCAAGATCATAGATGTCTTCCTGACACTGTCTGCTCGGGAGGGTCGGTTCAACCTCGATATGAACACTCCCTATGATTTGCCGTAATCGAAATGGCGGCTGGTGACACGACTGTTGGGTCTAGGCCGTATCGTCAGTTAACGATTTGTTTTTTTCCTGATGCTAGAGTCAATAATAAAATCAAGTCATGTTAACACTATTCAATAACCAAGAGCAACCATACCATGAATATAACGTCGTCCTCTGACAGCAACGATACTCAGAAAAAAGCCCAATCCTTGCTACGCTTCGCACTCGGTAATCACAATGCAAAGCGATACAACGAAGCTGCCGGTTTCTACGAATACATTATCAAATGCTATCCGAATACGGAGGCATCCCAATTCGCGCAAACCAATCTGAGTGGATTAGTCAACAAAGTAGACGCGCTCGAACCAGTTAAACCCGATGAAACACTTATCGCCCGTATCGAACAATCAATCATGTCCGAACCGGTGCAGAACATTGCTACACCAATTCCGCGACCGAACACAACTCCCTGCCCCGAGCAATCCTTAACTCCTCCAAAAAAAAGGTTGCGAATCACCGAAAACCCCTACCTTCTTGCTGGATTGTTTTTTCTTACTGCGGTGGCAAGTTATTTCATAGGGCGCGAGCATGTAAAATATGAGATTAGACAGGCATTTACCGGAGCAGTGGATGGATTCCGAAAAAATATGTCTGATGCTATGGCGCCACTCAGAAGCTCAAGCCCCAATCTACCACAAGAGAAAAATACTCAGGATTTGAAAAAGCCAAAGACTTTCACATTTCCAGTCAGACTTAATTCAAAAGAATTAACAAAAGTAGACTATAGGAGCATTATCTCTTTTCGCTTAACAATCGATAATACGCTGGATCGTCCTATCAGAGCTTTTGAGGGTAGATTACTTTTTAAAGACGTTCTTGGTAAATTAATTTTAGGAGCCAATATGTCTTATCGAGATGGAATCGCCGCGAAGGGTAACACTGTCTGGTTAGGTGAAATTGAATATAATCAGTTTATTGATCACCATCGCGAACTAGCCAATGTTGATAAAGATCAACTTATTCCTGAACTTGAAATTTATAAAGTCGCCTATGAAGACGGGACTGTGGAGGAATTTCCAAAACCTTGATTGGAAATTTAAAAGCTGAACATTATCAATCGAATTGTACATTTTAAAGATAAAAATGGATTTATTTTTATTGCCATTACCCATTCCGAAGACATCGCCTGTCTTTCCACAATTCCGTCGAACTACCTACACAGAGTCTCGCACGGCACGCCATCCTTGTTGCCATCCAGCGAGCCGACGCCGCACTGCGCGAGGTAAAACTTCGCCTCCTCGCAACTCGTCATTTCCCGGCAATACCGCTTGCCGGCGCATGAGAACCCACCGGAAGCGGTAGCGGCTGGCGCGCTGGCAGCCGGCGCGGTCTTGGCTTCTCCTCCATGCCTCCATTCCCACGGCGGCATCCTCTGATCCGGTTGCAACACCCATAAACCGGCGCTTGTGTTTCGCGCAAATTCCTCCAACCGTTCCCATTCTGGTGGATGCGGATACTGACGATAAACCCACGCCACACCCTTTTGTATCAACATCGCGTTGACGTTCATAGCGCCGACATAGACCGTGCCGAGCGTCCTACCGTACTTGTCCTGTCCGGCGCTCTCGATCCGCGCATCTTTGCCAAAAGCCAAATCGCTGAGAGTCTGCTTGGCCTTTTGCCCATATGGCTGTGCCAGTTCTGGCGCGTCAATCCCCGCCAGCCGAACCTTGACCTGCTGATTCCCGGCAACAAGCAACGTGATGGTGTCGCCATCATGGACGCCGACCACTTTCCCGGTCAGTTCGGCGCTTTGCGCGGTGGTGACGACAGCGGCTAGCACAAACAGCAGCAACCCGACCATCAGCAAAAACAGGTTGAATGCCAATAACATCATAAAATTGTTATTATTTTTATCTTTCATATCCCGACTCCGGGTTATCAACAGATTTTTGGTCACGATTTGATCGAACCATCAAAAATGGTAAATTGATTTATTGAATTTCCATTTTTGATTTATCGAATTTATATTTTTGATGGCGAAATGGATCAACCAAAGCTATCCACGCTGGCGGCAGCCGGCACGATTGAGCGGATCATAGCGAAACCGGATAGTGGCGGCTGGGTGGTGCTGATCCAGCACAAGACGCTGGCCGGCCTGCACATCGAGCCGCTGGAGCGCCAGCGCGGCGGGGCGCGCGTGTTCGCCACGCTCGACGCCGTGGCCCGCACCTTGCGGGCGGCGGGCGTACTGGAGTTTTGCGTGATCAATCCACGATCCGGCGAAGAATCGTCAGATGGCCGTTGACGGTATCCAGTTGCCGGGACTGGCGCGGTCCCGCGATCCGGCGCACGTCGCGCTCGACGGCATCGAGATAGGCGCTCACCTCGCTATCGCGCAAGCCGCCGACGCCGGTTCGCTCCGGGTTGACGCTGAGGACGATGCCGCCGCAAGGTTGCTCCTGGTAGCGGGTCACGCCCTCGGCGATGCAGCGGTACACCTCCACGGCGCGGGCGGGCGCGATGCTGGCTAGGGCGATCAGGGCAGCGGCGGTTTTGTGCATGGCGGCTCCTTCGGTGACATTGGCATGGGACGAGCATAGGGCGTTGGGTTTTATCCTCGAACATCACCCGGCGCTGCAAGCGCAGCGCGAGGCCCACGCGGCGGAAAAGATGCTGAACCGCTTGCCCGTCATCGAAGCGATGATCGGCGAACGGCAGCAATCGGCGGCGAACGTGGAGACCGCCGAGGCAAACGCGGCGCGAGCGCGCGAATCGGCCGAGGAGCGGACGGCGGCGGAGCGGTCGGCGCTCCTGGAGGCCACCACCGAAGCGGACCGCGCCAAGGCTCAGCAGCGCCTCAGCAGCGCCAGCCAGCGCGGCGCAGCGGCCATCGCCGAGGCCGACGCGGCGCTAGAGCGGGCGAAAACGGCGGCGGACTACGAGGACTACGGTTTCGAGCGCCGCTATGCCCTGGCCGAACTGGGCCAGTTGCGGCGGCGGCTGGCGGAAAAATCCGCGCGGCGGCTGGACGAGGACATCAAGGCCGGCGAGGTCCGGCAAGCGGCGCTCGGCGGCATGGCGAAGCTGCGGGAGTTGGAAGCGGAGCGGGTCGCGGCGGATGCCCGGCTGGGCTTTCTCAAATCCAAATCGGGCTGGCTGCAAAAGCAGGTCGCCCAGGGCCAGCCGGAAAATGAGCTATGGGAGAACGCCCAGCGCCAGAACGTGGAAACCGCCACCATCCGACGCTTGGATATGCTCGTCGAATCCCAGCGGCAACAGATCGCCCACTTGGCCGGGGATCGGTGGGAATGGCTCTATCGGTATCTGTCGGGAGCGGGGAAATGAAACACATCACCGGGCTGATCGGGCGGGATGACTTGGTCGAGAAGGTAGCGCGGGAGGCCCGCAAGGGCCGGCACATCCTGCTCACCGGGCCGGTCGGGGTCGGCAAGTCGGCGGTGCTGGATGCCGTCATCGACCGGCTGATCGTCCGGCGCGACCTCGTTGTTTTGCACGTCAACGAGCATCAGGCCAAGGGGCAATTTCTCGAAATCGCGCGGGGTCTGCTGGAAAGCGGCCTGCTCAAACCCTCGGCGCTGGAACTCGATGACGGACTCGATGCGCTCGACCCCGCCGCGATTCAGTGGCTCAAAATCAAACGGCAGGCCGGGCGGCTCAGCATCCGGGATTTGACCGCCGCCATCGTCCCGGCGCTGCACGCGAACAAGGGCCGGGTGCTGGTCGCGGTCGATGATCTGACATCGGTGACGCCCACGCTGGTCGCGTTCTGGCTGGCGGTGTGCGACGCGGCGCAGTTGATTTCCTGCGCGAACGAGAAGCGCAAGAACGTCGCCAAGCTCTGGTGGAAGATGGCGGAAATCGAAGTCCCGCCGCTCTCCGCCGAAAGCGCCCGCGCGCTGGCTCAGGAGTACCTGACCCAAACCGGGATGCTGGTCGAATCGCCGCCGCTGTTCGTCGGCCACGTCGTCAAGCAGGCCAACGGCAACCCGCAAGCTCTGGCGGATTTGCTGGCCGATTCCAGCAAGGAGCGACTGGTGGACAAGGCACGCATCCGGGAGATGCGCCACGCGGCGGGCGTGCGCTATTTCGATTTCACGCCGGTCATGATCGTGGCGCTGGCGTCGGTGGTCGGGGCGCGCTATCTGGCCATCGGCACCGGCGATACGGAACTGTACATCTTCGCCGGCATGGTCGCCGCCGTGGTCATCTCGCTGCGGGTGTTTCTGTTCAAGGGCGCGGGGAAGGCGAATTAGCCGCCGCAACGCCATTCGCGCTACTGTCTACGGTTGAAAACAGTCTCGAACGGAGTTGCCGTCATGCCCGAATCCGCCACCGCCACCCTCGAAATTCCCCAGACGGTGCTGGACGCCGCCCAAATGAGCGCGCACGAGCTGCGGCGCGAGCTGGCGCTGACCCTCTACGCGCAACAGCGGCTCTCGCTCGGCAAGGCGCGCGAGCTGGCCGGCCTGAGCCTGTGGGAGTTCCGGCAGTGGCTCGGCCTGCGGCGCATCGAAGCGCACTACGACGCCGACGACCTGCAAGATGACCTCGCCGCCTTGCGCGAGCTGGGCCGCCTGCCGTGACCGTTCCGGTCAGCAACACCTCGCCGCTGACCAACCTCGCCGCCATCGGCCGGTTCGATCTGCTGCGGGCGCTGTATGGCGAGCTGCTGATCGCCGAGGCGGTCTGGGCGGAGTTGAACGCCGAAGGCCGCGCTTGGCCGGGCCGCGCGGAAGTGGCCGGCGCCGCTTGGATCGCGCGGCGGGCGGCGCAAAACCGGCCGCTGGTGACGGCGCTGCGGGAACGGCTCGATCCGGGCGAGGCGGAAACCATCGCCCTGGCGGTGGAGGTGCAGCCGCCGTTCGTGCTGATGGACGAACGGGAAGGCCGGCGCGCGGCGCGGCGCTTCGGCCTGAAGACGGTGGGCGTGGTGGGCGTCTTGATCGAAGCGAAAGCGCGCGGTTTGATAACCGAGGTCGGGCCGCTGCTGGAGCGGCTGCGCCAGGAGGCGGGCTTTTACTTGAGCGACCGGGTGATTCGCGATGCCCGCGCGTTCTGCGGCGAGGTGTAGCCGGAGGGAAACCGCGTGACCCTCGGCACCCATGTCGCCTTCGCCTCGGTGCTGTATCTGGGCGGGGCGACCCTGTTCGGCTACAAACCCGACTGGATCGGTTGGTTGCTGGCGGCGGCGGCTTCGCTCCTGCCCGACATCGATTTGCCCCCCTCGAAAATCGGGCGGCTGCTGTGGCCGATTTCGGTGCCTCTGGAGCGCCGTTTCGGCCATCGCACCCTCACCCATAGCCTGATCGTTTTGAGCGCCGTAGCGGCCCTTGCAGCGCCTCTGGCGGCCATTCGGCCGCAGTACTGGGGCTGTGTGGTCGGCGGCTACTGGTCGCACGTCTGGATCGACATGCTCAACGCGCGCGGCGTCGATCTGTTCTGGCCCTCGCCGGTTCGGCTGGTGACGCCGGGCAACCGGCACTGGCGGATGGCGGTCGGGAGCAAGGCGGAAATGATTTTGCTCGCGGTGCTCATCGCGCTGACCGTGGCGCTCTACCCGCTCAGCCACATCGGCTTTCGGGACGCGCTACAGGCGTTGCTCAAGAGCTTCGATATTTCCGTGGAGCAGTACCAGCGCCAGATCGGAACGCACTGGTACGACCTGGAGTTGGTGGCGTCGGACAACCTGACGCTGGCGCGGGTGACGTGCCGCTGTCCGGTGGTCGGGCTGTGGAAGGGCGGGCTGGTGGTGTTGCAGGACGGCAAGCCGCGAGCGGTGGGCAAGAGCCAGCAGAACCATAACCTGCTGCCGATCACGGCGCGGCTGATCGAGGGCGAGCCGCTGGCGGTGCAATCGGTGCGGGTGGAGATGAAGGGCCGCACGCTGCGCTGGCTGCTGGGCAAGGTGGATCAGCGGCGGGTGTACTTCATCAACGGCGAAATCCAGACCGGCAAGGTCGAGCCGGTGGCGAACATCGAGCTTTACCGGCCGGTGGCCTACTCCGGCCAGACGATGACAATCCGCTACGCCCGCGCTCAGGAGTTGGGGCCGTGGCTGGATCTGGTCGCGGCCAAGGGCGAAGTGTTCGTGCAGTTCTGGCTGAGGCCGGGGGAGCCGGCGGTGTTCTTCGACCTAGGCCATGATCCGCCGGCCGATCCAATTCCGGCGGAACTGAAACAATACCTGTGAGCGGTGCGACGATGGGACCGACGAACGCGGATGATCGATGGCAAAGCCTGATGGCCGACCCCGCTACGCCCTACTGGGTGAAAGCGGTGTTGGAGACCGTGGCGCAACTAGACCCCGTGGACGCGGCTAACTGGCTGGAGGTGATCGCCGACGTTGCCGCTCGGCGGGCGGATGAGTCGTTGGCAGTAATCACAGCAGTAGGCGGGGAGGAACGGATACCGGAGCCGTTGCAGCGGTTTTTTGAACGATGCCCATAACCGGCCCCTCAGCAAGCGCGCTTCGCGCGCTTGCTGAGGGGCCGGCGTTGACGCGCGGGTTAGCTATCAACGTGCTCCGTAATGTTAGAAGACTGCTAAGTCTAGACTAGCCTCGCGGTTCGCCCAGTCTCGCAGAGCATCTGTGAACGTCGCATACCCATTTGGCCCATCTACAGCAATGAGGTTACCACAGTAGACGTAGTTGCCATGTGAATTATCGCAGCAAATCCATGCACCCGAATCGCCGCCCATAGCGCGCGGCGCGATAGCAGCAGCGATTCTCGCCGGCACAGGCACATGAGATCGACCCACAATCTCGAAAAGGTTCGCAAAGCAGTAGTAGTTGCCACCTTGAATGTCATCTAGAAAAATCTTATATGTCACTCCATAACCACCAATGTAGTACTGGTTAAATCCTGAGACTGCGCCTCGCATTATAACTTTCTGTCCTGACGAGAGTTGGGTCCTGTCGTAAATATCGACGATCTTTCCTATTGAACGAACTGTGTTGGCTCCGTCAAACGACCCCGAAAGATCGATGAGTGCTGCGTCGACTTCAAATTGTGGTACATCAATGTATTGATTGCAGAATTTGTTTCCATCATGAGGCTTTAAATCCTTAAAGTTGGTGTGCAAAACAGTTCCCGCATTAGCATGTTTCATGCCGTTGATATCCTGAAGCGTCACCGAATTGCCTTTGGTCTGCCCAACATGTCCGCAGGTGATACCATGCACATGTCCATGTTGATCTTGGAGAAAACCACCTAGCGTGCCGGGCTTGTCTATGCTTATGTCGACTCCGCCCTCAACCGCAATATTAGATGCTGCGGCCATGCGTGCGATTGGACGGTCTTCGACAGTTGCAAAAAATGGTTGCTTTCGAGCGTATTCTTCGAGACTCCGACGGCTAGAGACCGTTGATGGTGTAGTCGGCCGTACACAGATCTTTACCAAGAACGGTTCTCTATTTTCTTTTTCCTGCCACTGGCAAAAATTACCCCAAGCTGGCGCGTTCCAGTGCGCGTCGTAGTAGCCTGAGTAATCAGCATAAGGAAAGCTCGGTAGTACTATTGGTAAGAATGGGTAACCAGTTATTTCTGGATTGATGCCGGTTTGCTGGACCATTTCCCAGAATCGCCGCCAGACAGGATGAAGGTCAATGATAACACCTTGGATGAGCCCATTTTGTACTCCATCGCGATCCTGGAGGCCCGCCATGAATTTCACGAATTCTGGCGTGCGTGAAAAGTCTATCTGCGGTTGCATGGGTCTGATACTCCGTGGTCTGGAATACCTACATTACTTTGACAAGATATAGTTGGGAATGCTGTTAAATCCCAGCGAGCGGCTGGCACCCAGTTCATTCCTTCTTCTGTGGAGAAGTCAGCCCGCTCTCTTTTGCCTCATCTGTTGTGATCACGGGCTGGTAGATGCCGGCAACTAAAATAAATATTATGGTGAATATAATCGAGAGTCCCGCATCGAACCATGGAAGCCATATTGCTGACCTAATCACATAGGTCCACAGAACAAACGCGACTGAGCTGAAAATTAGATGAGGAACCATGATCTTTTTCCGCGCCGGATTGCCTATTTTCTTCTTGTATGTTCTGCGAAGGTAACAAAAATTTAGTATCAAGAAAATGATGAAGATCAGCCACGCGAAGATGCTGGGCTGGAAACCAAGTACAGACTGCCCCTTGTTGAGAAAGCCCTGTATTAGGTTCTCGACCACTGGATATGTACTGGCAATTTCTACTGGAACATATTTGACGATGCGTTCATGCCAATCATCTGCGGATGCGGCGGCGGCAGCTTGAGGTCCTTCGATCCGTGGTTGTATTAACCTGTTCATCATATCATACCTCCTTCGGTGCCTTTAGGCATGGTGGCCAACAGGAAAAGTCTTGTTGCGAGCCGGCGCTCAAATCACTTCCACTACCTTCTCCAGCCGGTCCTGCCCGACGTTGGTGTAAATCTGGGTGGTATTAATCGTTGCGTGCCACAGCAGGGCTGGATATCCGCCAGCTCGGTGCCGGTGTCGAGTAAGTGGGTAGCTGGTTAACAATAACTTCGTCATAGTTAATAAAGTAAACGATAAATTTCTGGGGAAACAACCGTTGATAATTTTCTATATCCATCAGGGGTTGGGTGTATTTCATTTAACCAATCACCGCTTGGACCATTTTCATCTAATTTGGCACGAACCAATGTCCCTTTCGTACTGGAAATAACATAAAAATTATTAATTTTACCGGTGAGATCAATTATCACACCAGCAAGCCACTCAAAAAGATAATCAGTTAATGATATCCATAATTGATTAGGAATATCATGTAATTTAAAAGCCCGATAAAGCCATGGACCCGCTATAGTAGATCCGAGAAATTTTGCCGGTGCATTACGCGGCGTCGGATAATCATAAACATGTGTAACGATACGAACATCTTTATTAAGACTAGCATCATCACGCAGCTTGGCAATTTTTAAATAACTGCTTTGAATATCTACCTTCAGTCTTGAGAGTTCAGCTTGATCGATGTAGTCAAGCAAATGCGTACCAGCACCAGATGATGGCTGTCGAAGTAGTCTGTCTGCCCGGTCCATCAAATCATTACCACCACCGCTTATAAATATTAAGTTCCAGGAAACCGCAAAATTTTTCTCATAAATAAGTTTACGCAACTCATCGTTTTTACTTAAGTTAGCCATATTTATAATCGTATCTCCAGGGCTTGCAATATTATAAAGAATAGTTGGTTCGGCAAATTTAAGCTGGAATAACATATTACTAGATGGAATCGCCCCGAGGGTAAACCATGAATCTCCCTCGCATAAAATTCGTTTACGAAATGCTGGATCTTCAGGTCCGCTTGGCTGTCCTGGGAGTGTGGAGTCACTTTGGAAGTATGGAGATATAACAGATCCGTGGTATTCGAGTCGCATTTTGTTTTCTCCAATTTCTTCAGCTTTCTTCAGTGCGGGGTAGATTGCACATCACAAGGGGAGCATCACGGGAGTCAGGTTCTATCTTTTGTCGTTCACAACCTCCCCACCACCTTCTCCATCCGCTCCTGCCCCACGTTGGTGTAAATCTGGGTGGTGGCGATGGACTCGTGGCCGAGCAGGGTCTTGATGTCCACCAGCTCGGCCCCGGCGTTGAGCAGGTTGGTGGCGTAGGTGTGCCGCAGCTTGTGCGGCGAAATCTTTTTCTCGATGCCGGCCTTGTCCAGCATCAGCCGCAGGTAGCCCCGCGCCGCTTGCGGCGATACGGCTTTCTGGCCGGGCGCTCGGGCAAAAACGAACTCCGTCCGGTTCCGGTCCTTCAACCAGAACCCAAACACCGCGCCAAAGGCCCCTGGAAGGGGCACCAGGCGCTCCTTGTCGCCCTTCCCTATCACCCGCACGGATTTGGCCGCGCCGTCCACCAAGCGCACGTCAGACGCCTTCAGGCCCAATGCCTCGCTGATCCGCAGCCCGGAGTTGAGCAACAACCCGAACAGCATCTCGTAGCGCCGCCGCGTCTCGGCCATCTTCGCCTTGTTGTTGCCGAAGACGTTGATCGGGATGTTGCGCCGGTCCTTGATGGTCGCCTCCAGCTTGGCTTG
>WBZV01000472.1_pt1 | contig 23840 bp, 23 predicted proteins | sample 5204221 | NCBI WGS metagenome assembly WBZV01 (sample SAMN12344360, study PRJNA552823) | activated sludge metagenome | biome: Activated sludge suspended growth; feature: Nitrification reactor; material: Wastewater; isolation source: activated sludge from nitrification reactor of wastewater...
CGTCGAGCAGGCCGCCTGCGGCGGCCAGAACATCCTCGGCGCCGAGCCCGATCGCCGCAGCGTTGCGTTCGATTGCCTTGAGCGCCGTGCTCTTGCTGTTGGGATTGCGACGTGCGCCTTCGAGAGCGCTCAGGATCTGTGCCAGCTGGGGCAGGCTCCAGGAGGAGAGATCGGTCATCGGTGGCATCCTCTTTGCGTCGGCGCCGCGGGATGCGGCGACTGCTACCACCGCGAGCCCCGAGGCCGCTGCACGGCTCGGGGCTGATCGCATCGCATGAGGGTGCGACGTGCACATGAAGGCGTAAGCGGGCCGATACATCAACTTCAATCCGCTGTTCTTGCACTGCTTTTTCTTGCCAACGGAGATCATTCGATGACCTTGCAGCGCCACGGCATGAGCGAGCGCGAATACGCGGCGCATGCCGGCGCGGTGCAGAAGGCCCGCGCGGCGGGACGCCTGGTGCTGCATGCCGACGGTTCGATCGACGCGGCAGCATCGGACGCGCACCGCGCCCGCACGACCGATCCCGCCAGGCAGCACGTCGGAACCAATCCCAGCCACAAGCCGGTGCCGGAGGCGGCGCTCGGGGCGGTCTCGGAGACGCTGCGCGAGCAGGGCCTGCCGGCGCCGGCGGCAGCCGGGGCGATGACCTACCTGCAGGCGCGTACCGCCAACGAGGTGCTGAAGGCGCAGGAGCGGCGCCTCCGCCTGCAGAAGATGCGCGGCGAGGTGGTCGACCGGGCACGTGCGGTGGCGCTGGTGTTCCGCCTGGCCCGCCAGGAGCGCGACGCCTGGCTCGGCTGGCCGGCCCGCATCGCCGCCACCATGGCGGCCGAGCTGGGTGTCGGCACCCATGAACTGCAGGCGACCCTCGATGCGCACGTGCGTGCGCACCTCGAGAGCCTCGCCGAGATCCGGCCGGAGTTCCCGTGAGCGGAGCAGCTCCAGCGAATCCGATGGCCGAGGCGGACGGCACCGACGAGCTGCTGCGCGGCTGGCACGACGGCCTGGGGCCGGACCCGGGCCTCAGCGTCTCGGCCTGGTCCGATCGCTACCGGGTCCTCAGCCCGCGCGGCGCCAACGAGGCCGGGCCCTGGCGGACAGCACGCACGCCCTACCTGCGCGAGCTGATGGATGCGCTGAGCCCCCGCCATCCGGCGCAGCGGGTGGTGTTCATGAAGGGCAGTCAGCTGGGCGCATCCGAGAGCGGCTGCAACTGGATCGGCTACGTCATCCATCATGCACCAGGACCGATGCTGGCAGTGCAGCCGACAGTCGAGCTGGCCAAGCGGTTCTCGCAGCAGCGCGTCGATCCGCTGATCGCCGAGTGCCCGGTGCTGCGTCGCAAGGTGGCGCCAGCCCGCTCGCGCGATGCCGGCAACACCCAGCTGTCGAAGGAATTCCCCGGCGGCATCCTGGTGATGACGGGAGCGAACTCGGCGGTTGGCCTGCGCTCGATGCCGGTGCGCTACCTGTTCCTCGACGAGGTCGACGCCTATCCGCCGTCGGCCGACGAGGAGGGCGACCCGGTGAGCCTCGCCGAAGCCCGGACCCGGACCTTCTCCTGGCGGCGCAAGGTGTTCCTTGCCTCGACGCCGACGATCCGGGGACTGTCGCGGATCGAGCGGGAGTACGAGGCGTCGGACCAACGACGGTTCTTCGTGCCCTGTCCGCACTGCGGGCACCAGCAGTTCCTCCTCTTCGAGCGGCTGCGCTGGCAGAAGGGCAAGCCGGAGACCGCGGCTTATGTCTGCGCCGGCTGCGAGCGGCCGATCGCCGAGCATCACAAGACGCAGATGCTGGAGAAGGGAGAGTGGCGCGCCACGGCGCAGAGCGCCGATCCGCTGACCGTTGGCTTTCATCTCTCCAGCCTGTACTCGCCGGTGGGTTGGCTGTCGTGGGAGCGGATCGCCCGTGACTGGGAGGCGGCGCAGGGCTCGGAGGAGGCGAAGCGCAGCTTCGTCAACACCGTGCTGGGGGAGAGCTGGGTCGAGACCGGCGAAGCACCGGACTGGCAGCGGCTCTGGGAACGGCGCGAAGACTGGCCGATCGGCACGGTGCCACGGGGCGGGCTGTTCCTCACCGCCGGTGCCGACGTGCAGAAGGACCGCATCGAGGTCTCGGTGTGGGCCTGGGGCCGCGGGCTGGAGAGCTGGCTGATCGATCATCTCGTCATCGAGGCAGGACCCGGCGACCAGGCGGCCTGGACGAAGCTGGCAACGCTGCTTGGCGAGACCTGGCCGCATGCGAGCGGCCAGCGGCTCGGGCTGGCGCGGCTCGGCATCGACACCGGCTACGAGGCGTCGGCGGTCTACGCCTGGGCACGCCGGCAGGGCTTCGCCCAGGTGCTGCCGATGAAGGGCGTCGAGGGCTTCAACCGCTCGGCACCGGTGTCGGGGCCGACGCATGTCGATGCCACCGAGGGTGGCGTCAAGGTCCGCCGCGGCGCACGGTTGTGGACCGTCGCCGTCGCCACCTTCAAGAGCGAGACCTACCGGTTCCTGCGGCTGGCGGCGCCGACCGAAGAGGATGAGGGCGAACGGCATCCTGCCGGGTTCGCTCACCTGCCGCGCGGGGTCGACGCCGAGTGGGTCAGGCAGCTGGTCGCCGAGCAACTGGTTACCGTCAAGACGCGGCGCGGCTTCACCCGTTTGGAATGGCAGAAGCTGCGCGAGCGCAACGAGGCGCTCGATTGCCGGGTCTATGCGCGGGCTGCCGCCTGGATCGCCGGCGCCGACCGCTGGCCGGAGCGCAGGTGGCGTGAGCTGGAGCTGCAGGTCGCACCCGCCACGCCGGACGAGACGAACCTGGCTGACGCAGGGGCGCGCGAGGATGCCGTGCCGACGGCCGGCCGTCTCGCGACGTCGCCGCGGCGCGGCCGCCGCGTGTTCCGTTCGAGCTATCTGAGCTGATCGATGACCCTGGACGATCTTGTCACGCAGCGGGACGCGCTGCTCGCCGCCCGTTACCGCGGCGTGCGCGCCGTCGAGGTCGACGGCAGGCGGATCACCTACGCCACCGACGCCGAGATGGCGGCGGCGCTGGCCGATCTGGAAAAACGCATCGCCGCTGCCGGCACCGGCACACCGCGGCGCCGAATCCTCACCTCGGCCAGGAAATGTCTCTGATGCCGGGGATGCTGACGCAGTGGCGGCGTCGCGTCGGCGCCTTCATCGGCGGCTTCGAGGCCGGGCTCGCCAACCGCCGGCTGAAGGGCTTCCAGCCCAGCCGGGCGCACCTGAACACGCTGATCGCAGCATCGGGTGCGGACATCACCGCGCGGGCTCGCTGGCTGATCCGCAACAACGGCTATGCCGCCAACGCCATCGAGAGCTGGGCCGGCAACGTGGTGGGCGCCGGCATCAAGCCGTCGTCGCTGATCGCCGACGCCGCGCTCAAGGCCCGGGTGCAGAAGCTGTGGCTGGCGTGGACCGACGAGGCCGATGCCGACGGCTTCACCGATTTCTACGGCCTGCAGCGCCGCGCCGCCCGCGAGGTGTTCATTGCCGGCGAGGTGTTCTTCCGCTTCCGTCCGCGCCGGCCGAAGGATGGTCTCGTCGTGCCGTTACAGCTGCAGATGCTGCCCGCCGAGATGCTGCCGCTGAACCGCAACGAGGCTGGCCCAAGCGGCACCGTCATCCGCCAGGGCATCGAGTTCGACCGCATCGGACGGCGCGTCGCCTATCACTTCCTGCGCCGGCATCCGGGCGATGTCACCGATCCAGGTGTGAGTGGGGAGACCGTGCGCATTCCGGCGTCCGAGATCATCCACGTCGTCGATCCGGTGGATGCCGGCCAGCTGCGCGGTGTGTCGAAGTTCGCGCCTTCGATCGTCAAGCTGTTCCTGCTGGATCAATACGACGACGCCGAGCTGGATCGGAAGAAGGTGGCGGCGATGCACGCGCTGTTCATCACCACGCCCCAGCCGGCCGAGCCGTTCGATGCCGGCGAGACCGCCGGCGAGAACGGTGAGCGGACGCTGGATCTGCAGCCGGGACAGATCGTCATGCTGGAGCCGGGCGAGCAGGTGCAGACCTCCGATCCGGCGGATTCCGGCGCCACCTACGAGCCGTTCCAGTACCGCACCCTGCTGCAGGTCTCGGCGGCGCTGGGGATCCCGTACGCGTATCTCTCCAACGACATGATCAAGGCGAACTACTCCAACGCGCGCCTGGCGCTGCTGGAGTTCCGCCGGCGCACCGAGGCCTGGCAGCACGCGGTGATGGTCTGGCAGCTGTGCCGGCCGGTGTGGGCGCGCTGGATGGAGACCGCGATCCTCGCCGGTGCGCTCGTGCTGCCCGATTACGAGCGGAACCGGCGCGGCTATCAGGCCTGCGCCTGGCTGCCGCCGAAGTGGGACTGGGTCGATCCGCTGAAGGACGCCAAGGCGGAGATCGAGCAGATCGCAGCCGGCCTGAAGAGCCGCACCCAGGCGCTCGCCGAGCGCGGCTTTGATGCCGAGCAGGTCGACGCCGAGATCGCCGCCGACCAGGTGCGCGAGAAAGCGCTGGGGTTGCGCTTCAGCGCCTGGGCCTCCACCCCGGACACTTCGGCGGACATGGGCGACGAAGGCAGCGCCGCTTCCGAACAATCGAACAGTACCACCGGCTGAAGCCCTCATGGACCTGAAGAGTCTCGCCGCCACCCGGCTCGCCGGCCGGCCGTGGGCAATCGCGCCGGGTCGACTGGAAGGCCTGCTCGGCAGCACCGTGACGCTCACGTCCGGCGCCGAGCTGCCGTCCTGGCTGCAGGAGGCAACCCGCCGGCAAGGCTACAACGTGACGGAGAGCGGCATTGCGATCGTCCCAGTGCTGGGACCACTGGTCGCCCGCGGCGACTGGCTGACCGCCCTGCTCGGTGCCAGCACGTATGGTGCGGTCGCCGAGATGGTGGCTGCCGTCGCCGAGGATCCGGCGGTGCGCGGCATCCTCTTCGAAATGGACTCTCCCGGTGGCGAGGTCGGCGGCCTGTTCGATCTGGTCGACACGATCGGCGTCATCAAGACCCGCTCCGGCAAGCCGCTGTGGGCGGTCGCGTCGGAGGCCGCGCTGTCGGCAGCGTATGCCATCGCGTCCGCCGCCGATCGCCTCTACGTCACCCGCACCGGCGAGGTGGGTTCGATCGGCGTCGTCGCCGTGCACCTCGATGGGAGCGGCGCCGATGCCATGGCCGGGCTGAAGTGGACGCTGATCGGTGCCGGCGCGCGCAAGACCGACGGCAATCCGCACGAGCCGCTGTCGCCGCGGGCAACCGCCGACATCCAGACCGATGTCGATCACCTGTACGACCAGCTGGTCAACCTTGTCGCCGGCAACCGTGCCCTGGATGCCGCTGCCGTCCGCACCACCGAGGCGGCGACCTACCGCGGCGGGAGCGCCGTCGGCGCCGGCCTCGCCGACCGGGTCGGCACGATGAGCCAGGCGCTCGCCGATCTGGAGGCGGCGCTCGATGCAAAGCGCATCCGCGCCGGCCCGCCGCTGAAGCGACCCACCGTTCATCAAACCGCACCACCCACAAGGACCTGTGCCATGAATACGTCCGATCCTGTCGTCGATGAGACTGGCGCCGTTCCGCCGAACGACGCCGGCAAAACCCAGCTCACTTCGAATTTGCGCGAAGCCGAAGCGGGCCGCTATGTCCGGCCTGATGCGACGACGCCAGAGCGCTCGTCGCCATTGCCCGTTCCCGATGCGCACGCCATCGCCGACAAGCTGCGCGCGGAATATGCCGAACTCGCAAGCGTCGCCGCCCAGGCGGGTCGTCTCGGCATCGATCTGGATGCCGCCGACGCCATGCGGCGGGGACTCAGGCCCGACGCCTTGCGTCAGTCGGTTCTCGACCAGCTGGCGGTGCGCGCCGAAGCCGCCGACGTCGTCGCGGCAGCACCAGCGCCAGCGCCCGCCACCGCCGGCGACAGCCCGATCGTCAGGCGCGCCCGCGAGCGGGCCGCGGCGAGCAGCCGGTAAGGATCATCCGTCATGCCTGTTCTCACCATGAACCCGACGCTCGGCGATCTGCTGAAGCTCGAACTCAACGCCAGCTACTGCCGCGAGACGGTGACGCTGAAGGCCGGCATCAGCTATCCGCTGGGCGCGGTGCTGGGCAAGATCACCGCGAGCGGCAAATACCGGCTGTCGCCAGCGGCCGCGGTCACCGGTGACGAAGGTGCCGAGACCGCCATCGCCGTGCTGCTGGAAGCGGTCGATGCCACCAGCGCCGACCAGACCGCCCTGATCGCCGCCCGCGGCCCGGTGATTCTCTCGAAGGCGGCGCTGGTCTTCGACGCCTCGGTCGACCAGCCGGCGGAGAAGGCGGCCAAGCACGCGCAACTCGCCAGCCTCGGCCTCGTCGTCCGAGACACAGCCTGATCCCGCTCCGATCCGAAGGGAGTTCCGCACCATGGTTACGATGATCAACCCGTTCGACGCGGGCGGCTATGCGCTCGCCGAGATGACCGAAGCCATCAACATCCTGCCCAACGTCTACAGCCGGCTCGGACAGATGGGCCTGTTCCGCTTCGAGGGCGTCACCCAGCGCAGCGTCGTCATCGAGCAGGCCGAAGGCGTGCTGAATCTTTTGCCGACGGTGCCGCTGGGTGGACCCGCCACCGTCGCCAACCGCGACCTGCGCTCGATGCGCTCGTTCACCATTCCCTGGATTCCGCACGACGACGCGATCACCCCGCAGGACATCCAGGGGGTGCGCGGCTTCGGGATGAGCGATGCCGCCGATCCGCTGGCCACCGTGATGGAGAGGAAGCTCACTCGGATGCGCGTCAAGCACGCGCAGACCCGCGAATACATGGAGGTCAACGCGCTCAAGGGCATCGTCAAGGACGGCGCCGGGGTCACCCTCTACGACTACTTCAGCGAGTTCGGGCTTTCCCAGCAGTCGGTCGACTTCGTCCTTGGCACCGCCGGCACCCAGGTCCAGGCGAAGGTACGCGAGGCGCTGAGGAAGATCGAGACCGAGCTCAAGGGCGAGACGATGTCGGGCGTGCTGGCGCTGGTCAGCCCGGAGTTCTTCGACAAGCTGATCGGCCACACCTCAGTCGAGGAAGCGTACAGGTACTATTCGTCGACCGGCGCCCAGCCGTTGCGCGAGGACACGCGGCGACGCTTCCCGTTCGCCGGCATCGTCTTCGAGGAGTACAACGCAACGGTCACGCTTTCCACCGGTTCGACCGAGACACTGGTGCCGGCCGGCGAGGGCATCGCCTTCCCGCTCGGCACGCTCGACACCTTCGTCACCTATGGGGCGCCGGCCAACCTGATCGAGACGGTCAACACCATCGGCCTTGCGATGTATGCCCGCCAGCTGGCCCGTCCCGACGGCAGCGCCATCGAGGTCAAGACCGAAGCGTCGATCCTGCCGGTCAACAAGCGGCCGCGCCTCGCCGTCAAGATCCACAGCAGCAACTGATGACGACGTCAGTGTTCGCCTCTGCGATCGACGACCTGTTCGCCGATCCGAACCTTGGCCTTGACGCGGTCTACCGCGCCGGTGGCGCCGACCCGGATCTGCCGGTGCGGGTGATGCTGCGCCGGCCGGACCGCATCGGTGAGTTTGCCGAGACCCGCCTCGCCGCCGCCACGACCCTCGTCGACATCCGCACCGCCCAGGCCGCGGCACCGGCGGAGGGCGATGCCATCGTCATCGGCGGCGAGACCTTCATCGTCCAGGGCCAGCCGCTGCGTGATGCCGAGCGCCTGGTCTGGACCCTCGAGGTACGGCCGGCATGAGGCTGCAGGCGGCCGTGCAGGGCGACCTGAACGCTTTGCTGCAGGCGGAACTCCGCGGGGCCGAACGCGCCGTCACCGCCGGCGTGCGCCTGGCGACGGACGGGCTCAAGGACGAACTGCGACGGCAGATCACCGGCGCCGGGCTCGGCACTCGTCTCGCCAACACCTGGCGCGGCGAAGTGTACCCCAATGACGGCCCAAGCATCCGGGCCGCCGGTTATGTCTGGTCGAAGGCGCCGAAGCTGGTGCGACTGTATGCCGAGGGTGCCGTCATCCGCTCGAAGCAGGGCCTGTACCTGGCCATCCCGACACCGGCGGCGGGAAAGTACGGCGACGGTCGGCGAAAGATCACGCCGCACACCTGGGAACGGATCCACGGCCTGCGCCTGCGCTTCGTCTATCGCCGGCATGCTCCGTCGCTGCTGGTCGCCGACAACGCCCGGCTGGAGAAACGGGGACGGGCGGCGGGAAACATCGGCCGCAGCAAGGGCAATGCGTTCACCCGGCTCTCCGGCCGGACCACCGTGCCGCTGTTCATCCTGGTGCCGCAGGTCAGCGTGCGCAAAAGGCTCGATATTGAGGGAGCGGCGCAGAAGTGGATCGCGGCACTTCCGCAGCTCGTGCTGCGCTCCTGGCCGGACCGCGGAGGTGCCTGATGGAGAACCGTCTTCCGGCGACCCGCTGCGCCCGACTGCGGCTGGTCGAATCCGCTGCCTGGCTGACCGCGCTGCAGCTGCGCGGACAGGGCGCCCAGGCCAACCTGGTGAGCGATGCCCTCGAACTTCTGTCCGCGGTGCTGGCCGACATGATCACCGACCGCCACGACCTGCATCGCAAGGTCGCAGGCCTCGGCGCCCGGGCGCTCGCCCACTCCGGATGCGAGCCTGCCCTGCAGCGCCAGCTCGCAGCGATCGCCGGCACATCGGACAGCGAAACGGTTCCCGACCGTGCCTAGCCGGCGGGAGCAGGTGCTGTCAGCGCTGTTTGCGCAGCTGCAGATCGTCTCCGGAGCCACGGTCCGGCGCAACGAGGCGCTGCCGGTAAGCGTCCCCGCCGGCGGCCTCGTCATCCTGCGCGACGGCGATCCTGGAGAGCCGGACGTGACGCTCAATCCGCGGACGGAATTCTACAGCCATCGCGCCGAGATCGAGGTGTTCGTGATGCAGCCGGCCAGCGGCGGCGGAGAGGATGCGCTCGATGCCCTGCTGGAGCAGATCGGCGCGGTTCTCGCGGTCGACCGCAGTCTCGGTGGCCTCGCCGAGAACCTGTTCTGCAGCGCGCCGGTAACCGACGTCATGGCGATCGAGGGGGCGGCGCCGATCCTGACCGCCCGTATCATCGTCACCATCGAGTATCTGGTCGGCTGATCCTTCCTTTTCGGAGACTTGACCTATGGCGAAAGTCCGGGCCTACGGCGCCGACGCGACGCTGCTCGCCTGTCGCGAGACCAGCTATGGTGTCGCACCGCTCACCGGTTACCGCTCGCTCGACTTCAAGTCGTGCGACCTGTCGGCCGAACAGCCGCTCGGCGACGACCCGCTGCTGGGCCGCGGCCGCAACGCCCAGGACCCGTATCGCGGGCTGATCACCGACGAGGGCCGGATCGAGATTCCGCTCGACTTGCGCGGCTCCGGATTCTGGCTCACCGGCCTGTTCGGCGATCCGACGGTGACACAGACCAAGGCAGCGGGGGCTGTCGCCTTCTCCGGCCAGCCGGTGCCGAGCAGCACCATCACCCTGAACGGTGTGACCTGGACGTTCGTGACGGGGATACCCGCGGCCAACCAGACGCAGATCGGCATCAGCAGCGATGCGACGTTGACGGCGCTCGCGAGCGATCTTAACGGCTCGGCCGATGCGCAGATTTCGAAGTGCACCTACACCGCGAATACCACGGATGATCGGCTGGATATCCAGTTCGACACCGCTGGCACCACCGGCAACAGCTTCACGCTGGCAGCCTCGGCCAACAGCAACGGCACCGTCTCGGCAGCGACGCTCACCGGCGGCGGCTACCGGCACGAGTGGCTGTCGGGCGGCGATGACATTCCGAGTTTCACCTTCGAGATCGGTCACCCGCAGCTGATCACGCCGGTATTCTTCCGCCACCTCGGCACGGTGATGGAGAGTCTCGCCCTTGAGATGGGACGCGAGGGGCCGGCGAACGGCACCGTGCAGCTGGTGGCCCAGGGCGAGGAAAAGGCGACCGCCACCATTGATGCAACGCCGGACACCTTCGCGCTCAAGCGATTCAGCCAGGGACGCGGCTTCGTCAAGCGCGGCGGATCGCCACTCGCTGGCGTGACCGGCGGCAGCCTCACCTTCTCCAACAACCTGGAGCGGGTGCGGGTGATCCGCGACGACGGCAAGATCGAGGCGGCGGAGCCGACGATTGCAACGTGCAGCGGCGCGATGAGCGTGCGCTTCGACGGCGCGACGCTGGTCGCCGAGGCGACCAACGGCGAGCCGGTGGCCGTCGAGTACGGCTTCTCGATGGCGGAAGGCTGGTCGCTGACGTTCGAGCTGTTCCGGGTGTTCTTGCCGAAGCCGAAGTATGCGATCTCCGGGCCCGGCGGCGTGGAGGCGACCTTCGACTGGCGCGCGGCTTACGATGAGAGTGCCGGGACGATGCTCCGCGCCCGCCTCCTGAACGACGTCGTTAGCTATGCATGATGGAGTGGGCCGGATTCGGCTTGATGATCCACGTCCAAAAAAGCGGTCGGCAATCACCGGCGCGTCAGCAAGACAAGCCCGCTCGCCCAGGCGAGACCGACCCCGACCAGATCATCACGCCTCGTAACTCGTGCAAGCAGGTCGCTGACACGAAAGGCGTGGTTTTCCGGCCAATTGGATTGCGGAAGCATGTCGTCCACCACGTAGAGACCGCCATGACGGAGAAGTCGGAGTGTCTCTTCCAGACACTCGTACTTCCCAGCGATGGCATCGGCAAAGATCAGATCGAAGGACGCGGGCGGCTGCTGGGCGACGAAGAGTGCAGCATCGGCGCAAATGAGCTGCAGACGCGGATCAGGGCCAAGCGCTTCACGGGCAACCGCCTGCAGTTTGGGGTCGATCTCGACGCTGACGATGCTACTCGTCGAATCCATACCGTCGAGCAGCCAGGATGTACCGACGCCGGTTCCGGTGCCGATCTCCAGAATGCGGCTGCCCGGCTTGCTCATCGCCAGCACGCGCAGTAGCGCCCCGGTTTGTTTTTCGGAAGCAAGGGCGAATCCAAGCGCCCGCGTTTCGGCCAGGATGCGCTCCAGCGCCGGAGGCGGACGACAGAAGGCAGCTTCGAAGATCTCGAAGCCTGGCGGTATTTCCCGATGGTGGGCTTCTTTGCTTGTCGCTGCCATGGTCACTCGCTAGCGCCTCAGCGTCGCAATTGCCGTTGTTCTCCCACCGTTACTCACGCGGCTCGCCAGGCAGGCGAGGCAATCGCAACCAAATCCCGTGGCGAGGAATAGCAATGATCCGTCTCGATCTGAAGAGGGAGCCACACTGGCTCGATCTCGGCCATGGCGTGCGCCTGCACGTCAGGCCATGCACCACGGCGCTGATGATGGCGGCGCGGGCGGACGCGCAGCGGGCTGTCACATCATCGGCGAGTGATACCGAGGCCGTCGGCGTCCGCACCGCGGCCCTGATCAAGGCGCTGGCCCGGCTCGCGGTCCTCGACTGGGAAGGCATCGGTGATGCCGCGGGAAGCGTGGCGCTGGTTTCGCCGGAGAGCGTCGACGCACTGATGGACCTGTGGCCGATCGCCAGCGCCTTCGAAAGCGCATACCTCGGTCCGGCGCTGCTGCTGGACACCGAAAAAAACGGCTGAGGGCTCGCGCCGAATGGCACTTCGGTGGCGGGCCGGAGTACTGCAGCAACTGCGCTCAGCTCGATCGGCCGTGTGCCAAGGGCGAAGCGGGCTGCGATGGTCGACGCTGTCCCTACACCGAGCATGAGCCGCTGACCGACGTCGGCTGGGAGGCCTGGGACGTGATCACGCGGTGTTCGGGCCAGCTGCGACTGGCGCCGGACGCGTCCGCTGTCATGGGCCTCGATCTCGCCGCCGCGATCGCGCTGGCGACGGCACTCGGTTACGACGTTCGTACGCTTGCCGAGTTGCTGCCGGCGGGCGAAGCCGGCCTGGTCAAGGCGTTCAACGAGCGGCTCGAGGCTCCGGGAGCCTGAATGCGATTGCCTTCTGCGTCTTCGGCACAACCGTTCAGGTCTTTGACAGTCCGTCCTCGGTGAGGCCGGGAAGCCACGGCAGATCGGTTACACCGGGATCGATCCCGATCTGGAACATCAGTGTCGTCAGCTGGCCGCGGTGATGGGTCTGATGGTTGAACATGTGCGTGACCAGGGTCCAGGCCGGCAGCCGCCGCAGGACACCGTCGACGCCGCTGCGATAGTTGAGAGGTGCGGTGAGCCAGCCGGCATCGAGGCTGTCCGCCCAGGAGACGATGCGCGTGTCCATCTCGATCCGGGCTCCGCGCAAGTCGGCAAAATCGTCGTGGATGATCTCACCCATTTTCAGACGTGGCCGCTCAAGGCCTTCGAAACGGGCCATCCACATCAGATCGCCGAACAGCAGGTGATTGAGCGTCCCATGGATCGAGCCGAAGAAGGCGCCGCGGTCGCATTTTCGTTCGGCATCCGGGACGTCTGCGAGCAGCGCGTAGATGCGCCCGTTCATCCATTGATTGTAGGCGGCCATCATTTTCGGCCAGTCGGGCGTCATCGCGTGGTCTCCGCTCATCAACTTTGTCGCCATCATCCGGCATCCCGTCTCGGGAACAAGATCTCCTGACCATCACTTTGGCTGATCCGAACCATGGCCGATCGTAATCTCTCCATCCGCCTTGCGGTGATCGACGGCGGCAAGGTGAAGGCGGAACTGCGCGACGTCGGCGACAGCGGCGCCCGCGCCCTGCAGCGCATTGAAGACGCCTCGCGTCCGGCGTCGCGCGCGCTCCACGCGCTGGACGGCGTGGCCGGCGAACTGCGCGGCGGGCTCGAGGAGATGGCGGGGCGCACCGGCGCGCTTGGCGCCGGCCTGGCCGGACTCGGACCGGTTGGTTTCGCGGCGGCTGCCGCACTCGGTGCCATCACCCTCGGCCTGAAGGGCGGCCTGGAGGAGGCGGCGAAGGCCGATCAGTCCTACCGCCGGCTGGAAGCGGTGCTGAAGGCGACCGGGAACGCGTCCGGACTGACGGCGGATGAGATCGCCTCCTTCGCCGACGGCATCGAGCGCTCGACGCTGGCGACGGCGGAAGGCGTGCAGGACGCCGCTTCGATTCTTGCTACCTTCCGCTCGGTCGCGGGCGAGACGTTCACCCGCGCGCTCAGCCTGGCACAGGACATGAGCGCCGTGTTCGGCCAAGACCTGTCCGGTGCTGCCACCCAGCTGGGCAAGGCGCTGGAGGACCCGATCGACGGCCTCACCGCGTTGCGCCGGGTTGGTGTGTCGTTCTCGGATACGCAGAAGGAGCTGATCCGCTCGCTGGTCGAGACCGGCCAGACGGCGGAAGCGCAGCGGGTGATCCTGGATGCCCTCGAACAGCAGGTCGGCGGCGCCGGTGCCGCCGAAGCAGGCGGCCTCACCGGTGCCACCAACCGGCTGCAGGATGCCTGGGGCAACCTGCTGGAGTCAATCGGCCGTACGCCGGCCGTGACCTCTATCGCACAGGGCGCGCTCGACCTGTTGTCGGGGGCGATCGAGGGGATCACGTCCGCGATCGAGGACGATCCGATCGGCCAGCGCATAGCCACGGCAACGGAACAGCTGGCGCAAGCGCACGACGAACTCGCCCGTTTGGAGGCGGGCGGGCCGGGCACGCCGATGCTCGGTCAGCGGTTCGCCGTCGACGATCAGCGCCAGCGGGTGGCAGCGCTGGAGCAGGAACTGGCGACGCTCACCCGCATCGGCGATGCGGAAGCGCAAGCCGCGGCGGAAGAACGGGGACGCGCCGAGGCCGGCAGACTTGCTGCCGAGGCCGAACGGCGCGCCGATGCGCTCGCCACCCAACGCAGCCAGCTGGACAAGGCGCTGGATCAGCTGACGACGGATCCCGCCGAGCGGATCGCTCAGGTCAACCGCGAGTTGGCGGAGACAAAGAAGCGCCTGGACGCGCTGCGGGCGCCGGATGCCGACAATGCCACGGACGTCGACGCCGCGATCCGTCAGGCGGAAGAGATCGCTCGTCGCAAGATCGCGGCGATCAACCAGCCGCTGGAGGAGGCGGCCAAGCGGGCCCGGGAAGCCGCTGAACGCCAGTCGGCAACCGAGCAGGCGGCAGCGGAGCGCGCCTGGCAGGCGAACGAGAAAGTCATCGACGATCTCGCCAGGCAGCTGGCGCTGTTCGGCGACGAGCGCCGGCAGTTCGTCGACCAGGCGCTGTCGCGCCTGTCGGAGAGCGCCACCGACGAGCAGTGGGTGCAGGTCGAACGTCTGGCCAACGCGCTCTACGACGAGAAGCTCGCCCGCGAGCGGCTGGCCGAGAGCCTGCGCGCCGAGCAGCAGCTGGGCCAGCAGGGTGCACGGCTGACCGAGCAGATGCGTACGCCGGCCGAGGAACTGGTGGCGTCGCTACAGCAGCTGGATGCGCTGATGCAGGCCGGCACCATCGATGCCGCGACGCACGGGCGCGCCATCGCCGAAGCCTGGCGCGAGGCGGAGCAGGCGGCCGACCGCATGCTCGCGACCAGCCGCGACTGGCAGGACGGGGTGACGCGCGCGCTCCGGGACTATGCCGATCAGGCGATGGATGCGGCGAGCGCCGCCGAGCAGGTGACGACGAGTGCGTTCCAGGGCATGGAGGACGCGCTGGTCGGCTTCGTGACGACCGGCAAGCTCGACTTCGCCTCGCTCGTGGATTCGATGATCGCCGATCTGACGCGGCTGTCGATCCGCAAGGCGGTCCTCGGTCCGTTGGCAGAGGTGCTGAGCGGCGGTCTGGTCTCCGGGCTGTTCGGTTCGTCGGCGTCGATCGCCGGCAGTGGTGAGCCCGGTGCAGCGCCAGGGCCAGGAACCGGCGGGCTCTATGCCGAGGGCGGCGTGTTCGCCCACGGCACCGTCATTCCCTTCGCGCAGGGCGGGGTGGTCGATCGGCCGACCTTGTTCCCGATGGCGCACGGCATGGCCCCCGGGCACTTCGTCCCGGGGGTGATGGGCGAGGCCGGCCCGGAAGCCGTCCTGCCGTTAAGGCGTTTGGCCTCCGGCCGGCTCGGCGTCGAAGCGACGGGCGGCCCGCAGGTCACGGTCAACGTCATCAACAACGCAGGCGCGAAGGTGACGACCGAAGAACAATGGGATCCGTCCGGCAACCTGAGCCTGAACGTCATCATCGACGCGGTCGAGGTGGCGATGGCGCAGCGAGCAACGCGGCCCGGCAGCACGCTCAACCGCGCGCTCGCCACCGCGGCCAACCCGATCCGTGCTAGATAGGCTGTGCCAATTCCATCTTGGCCGGCATCGCTGCCGCAACGGCCGCTGGCCGACGGCTTCGCCGAGACGCCGCCGAACCTGCTGGTCCGCAGCGCAACCGACATCGGGCCGGCAAAGGCAAGGCGGCGAGCAACGGCCGGAGTCACCCGGCTGAAGGCGGCGTTCCGGCTCAGCCCGGCGCAGCTCGCCACCTTCCGCACCTTCATTGCCTCCGACCTGCAGGGTGGCGCCTTGTCGTTCTCCTGGACGCATCCGGTGACCGGTGCCGTCGGTGCGTTCCGCATCGTCCCACCGCCGAGCATCGAGCCGATCGCCGCCGGCATCGCCTGGCGAGTCAGCCTGGATTTGGAGCTATTGCCGTGACCCTGACCGATACTGCGACCCGCGAGCTCGCCGCGCAGGACTGCGCAACCCCCTGGCTGGTGCTGCTGGAGATCAGCCACCCGCAGCTGCCGGCACCGTTGCGGCTGACCTCGGATGGCGTTGCGACCATCAGCAACAGCGCCAGCTACGAGCCGTTCCCGTTCGAGGTGACATTGCCGGACGATGCCGAAGGCCGCGCGCCGCGCGCGCAGATCCGGATCGACAACACCAGCCAGGAGGTGGTCGCCCTGCTGCGCGGGCTGACCACGCCGCCGTCGCTGATCATCCGCATCGTTCGCAGCACCGATCCCGACGTCGTCGAGCGCGAGTGGTCCGGGCTCGAATGGCGCGCCTCGACCTTCGACGTCGGCTTCGTCACCGGCACGCTCAGCGTCGACGACCTCGCCGCCGAGGAGTTCCCCTACGTCACCTTCGACGGAAAGTTCAAGGCGCTATGGCCATAGGCTCAAGCCGAAGTCCCTCGGCTCCGCCTCGGTGTACTTCGGCTTGGGGAAGCGGAGCGCGCGCCCTTGGGGCGGCCCTGCGGGCGCGCGCACGTCTTTCTTTGTTCTCGTGATTCCTGGCATCTGACCTCTGGCATCTGACACATGACTCAGCCGCCTTCGTGGACCGTCCAGTACATCGGCATCCCGTTCCTTGATCTCGGCCGTGACCGGCAGGGATGTGACTGCTGGGGGCTGGTGCGGCTGGTGCTCACCGAGCAGGCCGGCATTCAGCTGCCGTCGCTGGCGACCAGCTACGGCAGCGAGAGCAACGCCGCGGGCGTCGGTGGCGCCATCGAGGCGGAACGCTGCTCTGGCGCATGGCGAAAGATTGAGCCCGGCGAGGAGCAGGCGTTCGACGTGGTCGAGATGTCGGGGGCGGCGCGGGTTCCCAATTCCGGCTGGGTGTTCGGTCCGCTGCACGTCGGCGTCGTCGTGACCTCCGGCTGGCTGCTGCACGTCGAGCGCGGGACTGCCGCCGTGCTCGCCCGCTACCGCGAGGACCAAGCCATCCGCCGACGGATCCTTGGATTTTGGCGATTCAGGAACCAGGAGCCAGGAACCTGGAACCTGGAACCTGGAAGGGGTGAAGCATGACGGTCACGCTCTCTGAGCCACACCCCGCACTTTCTTCATCCTGGCTCCTGCGTCCTGGTTCCTGTGACCTGACAACCGTCTCCTGCTGTCCGCACCCTTTCGAGCAGCGGCGCATCGACTACTCGGTGCCGGCGGGGCTGACGATCGCCGAGATCGTCGAGCTGATCCAGCCGGACCCGCTGCTGCGGACGCACGGCGTGGCGTTTATCGGCGAGCAGGCGGTCGAGCGGGCGCATTGGCATCGCGTCCGGCCGAAGCCGGGGACGCATCTCTCGATCCGGCTGCTGCCGGCAGGCGGTGGCGGCTGGCGGATTGCGGCGATGGTCGGCATCGCGATTATCGCCGTGGTGACCACGGCGCTCACCTATGGCGCACTGGCGCCGGTGTGGGGAACGACCGCAGCAGCGATCGCCGGCGGCCTCGCCGGGGCCGCAGTCACCCTCGGCGGCACGCTGCTGGTCAACACCTTCCTGCCGCCGCCGGTGCCCGAGCTGTCGAAGGACAAGGGCACTGAGAGCCAGACCTACCAGATCCTCGGTGCCCGCAACCGCATCGACATCTGGGGCAAGGTGCCGTTCCTGTGTGGCCGCTTCCGGCTGACGCCGCCCTATGCCGCGGCACCCTACCGCGAAGTGGTGGGCTCCGATACGTACTGGCGGGCGATCTTCGCCGTCAGCCACGGGCCGGTGCACGTCGAGTCGATGCGCATCGGCGCAACACCGATCGGCAACTACGCCGAGGTCGAATGGCAGCTGCGCCGCGGCTACTGGACAATGCCGGACCAGGGCGGGTGGGATCCGGCCGCCGGTGTCTTTCCGGCGAACCCCAGCTTCGGCGACACCTGGACCACCGTTTCCTCCGGCACCGTCAACGGGCTCTCGGTCGTCGCCGGCCAGACCATCACCTTCAACCGGCTGGCCGACGCCAGCAGTCCGTCGGCGTGGGATCTCGATCAGGGCAAGCCGTTCTCGCTCTATCCGTCCGACGTCTTCGAGGACCCGCTGTCGGTGGCGCTGACCTATGCCGCCGGCGGCCAGGTGCGGACGACGGCGCCGGGAGCCGATGAGATCGCCATCGAGATTGCCTTCGAGCGGCTGGTGCACATCCAGAACCAGCCGGCCGGCAAGAAGTCGGACCAGTCGGTCACCTTCCGGATCGAGCAGTCGCCGGCCGGCGAGAATACCTGGAGTACGGTGCTGGTCCGCACCGTCACCGGCCGGCAGCAGACGCCGCTCTACTGGGGTCATCGCTGGCGGCCGGCCGAGTATGGCAGCGTCGATGTCAACAAGAGCTACGATGTCCGCATCACCAGGCTGTCTGGCGATACCGACGAGGAGCGCAATTTCTCCAGGTGCTTCTGGACGGCGCTGCGGACGATCACCGCCGGTGATCCGGTGCCGGTCCCCGGCGTCACCCTGATCGCCGTGCGCATCCGCGCCACCGGCCAGCTGCAGGGGACGATCGACGAATTCAACGTTACCGCCCGCACCATCGCCCGCGACTGGGATGCCAGCACCAACAGCTGGGTCTGGCGGCCGACGTCATCCCCGGCGGCATTGTTCCGTCACATCCTGCAGCACCCCAGCCGCAGGAAGCCCGCGACCGACGCGCAGATCGACCTGGAGCGGCTGGTCTACTGGGACGGGGTGACGCGTCCGGCGAGCCGCGAATTCAACGGCGTGTTCGATGCGAAGACCTCGCTCTACGACGCGCTGACCCGGATCGCGCGGCTCGGCCGGGCGATGGTCAGCTTGCGCGATCTGAAGTTCTCGGTGGTCATCGACGAGCCCAAGCCCGTGCTGGTGCGGATGTTCACGCCGCGCAACAGCTGGAACTACGAAGGCGAGATGACGCACGAGCCGGTGCCGCACGGCTACCGGATCGGCTTCGTCAACGAGCAGGCCGACTGGAAGACCGAGGAGGTGGTCGTCTACGACGACGGCTACGCTGCCGCCAACGCCACGCTGATCGATCGGGTCGAGATCGTAGGCCTCACCAGTCGCGACCAGGCGTGGAAGGAGGGCCGCTACCATCTGGCCCAGCAGCGGCTGCGCCGCGAGATCCACCGCATCAACTGCGACTTCGAGCAGCTCGCCTGCGAGCGCGGCGACCTCGTCGCCCTGCAGCACGACGTCATCGCCACAGGTCTCGCCTCAGCGCGGATCGCCGCCGTCACCGAGGACGCTGCCGGCAATGTCACCGACGTCACGCTGGATGCGCCAGTGACGATGCAAACCAACAAGAGCTACGGCCTGCGCGTCCGCCGGGTGATCGCCGGGGCCATGCGCACCGACCTCTACCCGCTGCGCACGATCGCAGGAATCTCGCCGCGTCTGTTCTTTGTCAACCCGCCGGCACCGATCGATGCACCCGCCGCCGGCGATCTCTGCGCCTTCGGCGAGCTCGGCCGCGAGACCCTGCGCGTGCTGGTGCGCGACATCGAGCCGGGCGAGAACTTATCCGCCAAGCTGACGCTGATCGCCGAGGCGCCGGGGGTGCATGTTGCCGAGCAGGGGCCGATCCCGCCCTATGATCCGGTGGTCACACCGCCGCCTTCGGTGCCGGCGCCGGTGGTGCTCGACATCCGCTCCGACGAACGCGTGATGCTGGTGACGCCGTCGCGCACGCTGATCGAACGCGTGGTCTTCCAGCTGCAGCCGATCGCGATGGAGGGGGCCGTGATCCACGTGCTCTACCGGGTCTCCGGCACGCAGGGCGCCTGGCAGGACGCAACGGTGCAGGAGGAGACGGCGACCGGCGTCGTCATCACCGGCCCGCAGTCGGGCGAGACCTACGACTTCCGCCTGCAATACACGCACCCGAACCATCTCGCGTCACCGGCGACGCAGGTCAACAGCCACTATGTCACTGGCCGAAGGTCGCCGCCCGCCGACCTGCAGAACCTGACGCTTGCCGTCGTCGGCGGAAGTGCGCTGCTGCGCTGGGATCTCCCCCCGGATCTCGACGTGCAGTTCGGAGGCTGGATCAGCTTCCGGCATTCACCGGAGATGGATGCGACGCTGTGGCCGAACTCGACCTCGCTGGCCCGCGCGGTCACCGGCGACCAGACGCACGTCTTCCTGCCGCTGAAGCCCGGCACCTACTTCGCCCGCGTCTACGACGCCGACGGCCGGTCGTCCAACGGTGTCGCCAGAGTCTCCACCAAGCAGGCGAGCCTGCTGGCGTTCTCGCCGGTGGGCAGCGTCGAGGAGGACCCGACGTTTGCCGGTGAAAAGACCAGGTGCACCGTCGTCGACGGCGGGCTGATGCTGGACGCCGAGGACTTCGATGCCGTGCCCGACGTCGATGCGCTGACCAACTGGGACGACACCGGCGGCGTCGCAAACAGCGGGCTCTATCAGTTCGCCGCCGGCATCGATGCCGGAGCGGTGCGCCGGCTGCGGCTGACCAGCCGGCTCAAGCTCGACGCGGTCAACCAGTTCGAGTTCTGGGATGCCAGGATCGGCGCGATCGACGACTGGCCGGACGTCGACGGCACGCTCGGCGCGTCGGTCGATGCCAGCATCTGGGGCCGGCTCACCGACGACGATCCGGCCGCAAGCCCCAGTTGGGGCACCCTCATGCGCATCGACTCCGCCGAGATCGACGCGCGGGCCATCGGCCAGATCGAGTGCCGGATGCGCTCCGACGACCGGCTGTTCAACCTCTGGATCAGCCAGCTGCGCGTCGCTGCGGACGAAGTCATGTGATCTCGCAACGAAGTCCCTCGGCTTCGCCTCAGTGTACTTCGTTGCGCTGCAATTGAGCTCGCAGGCTTGGGGCGGCCCTGCGCCTGCTCGCACGTAAAACATCTTCAGATCGGCATTCCTGCCGATCTGCCCACCGAAGGTCTATTCATGCCCGATATTGCGAAGGTTGATGTAGACGGCACGTTGATCGCCGTCGAGACTGTCACTCCTGACCGGCACCGGACCGATCCGCAGGCAGGCATCGTCGCTCTGCCGGACGGCCACGACATGCGCCGGCGCCTGAAGGGCTACCGCTGGGACTTCCGCCGCCACTGCTTCCTGCCGCTCACCACCGAGCCGCTCGAGGTCGCCGAGCGCGACACGCCGGATCTGGTCGAAGCGCTGGTGCAGGCGGTCGAGCACCTGGAACAGGCGCTGAACGTGCCGCTGCCGAAGCGCAGCAAGCAGGCGCTGCGGGCCTACCGCCGCCACGTGCCGCGTGCTCAGGAGACAGGTGACAGGTGACAGAAGGAGTTTGCCAACGATGATCGAGCGTTCATCCCCGCCATCTCGTCCTGTTTCCTGTCTCCTGGCTCCTGTCTCCTGATGACCCAGGCCTCCGACCTCGGCGCGATCGCCAACCAGCTGGCGGCGCTCTATCGCGCCCGCGTCAACGCCAACATCCAGGCGCTGGCGACGCAGCACTACGGCGCCACCGAGCCGCCGGTGATCTACCCGAACCTGCTCTGGTTCGACAGTGGCACTGGCTACGTCAAGCTGCGCGATCCGACCAACACCAGCTGGTGGACGGTCGGCACCATCGGCCCGCCGATGAAGTGGACCAACGTCGACATCCCGCAGACCGCGTTCACCACCGGCGACGTCAAGCAGACGTTCAAGACTGTTGCCGATGCCGGCTGGGTGATGATGAACGATGGCTCGATCGGCGACGGCAGCTCGGGCGCCACCACCCGCGCCAATCCGGATACCGAGGCGCTGTTCAGCCTGCTGTGGGCCAACACCAGCGATGCCTGGTGCAAGCTCCATGCGGCGGGAACCTGGAACCCGACCGGCCGCGGCGCGTCGGCTTCTGCCGACTGGGCTGCCCATCGCCACATCCTGCTGCCGAAGGTGCTGGGCCGGGTGCTGGCGATCGCCGGCTGGGGCGCCGGCCTGTCCAACTTCGGGCTGGCGACCTGGCACGGCGCCGAGTTCGTCGGCCTCGGCCTCAACAACCTGCCGGCGCACACCCACAGCTTCGGCGTTCCCGCTCATACCCACACGGTCCCGGGGATGAGCGGCGGGGCCGCCGGCGCCTCGGGCGGCGACCGCACCTACCCGCTGTGGGGCGGCGGCGTGCAGACCGGCGCCGGCGGCGGCTTCTCCGGCAACACCGGCTCGGCCGGCTCCGGCGAGCCGCACTTCAACATCCAGCCGACCTGCTACCTCAACGTGATGATCAAACTGTAAGCTTCGACCGAAGTCCTTCCCCCCGGGCTCTTCGACCCGGGGGTCAGTGTACATTCGGCCGAGTTCAAAGGACAGCACTCGCTCGGGGCGGCCCTTCGCTCGCGCTGCGGTTCTTTTTTCTTTCTGACATCTGTGAATCAGGAGCCAGGCACCAGGATCCAGGTGCCAGGAAGGAGTCTGCCATTGATGCCTGAGCGTATTTGCCAATCGTCTCGTCCTGGTTCCCGGTTCCTGGGTCCTGGCTCCTGACATGCAGTCCGCAACCTTTGGTGCGGTGCCGACCGGGCTCGGCGCGCAGGTTCGCCAGGACTTCAACCTCGCCGACCAGGCGGCCGCGACCGAGCACGAGGGCGCGTTCGCGCCGTCGGTCACCTGGCCGTTCATGCGCTGGCGCAACGACGCCGGCAAGCTGCTGCGGCGCCGCAACGCCGGCAACTCCGGCTGGGAGATCATCGAGAACTATGGTGCCATTGCCGACCCGACGGTGAACGACGATGCGGCCGACGGCTATGTCCGCGGGGCGGTGTGGATCAACGTCGCCGCCGGCCGGCTGTTCTTCTGCACCGACGCGACCACCGGGGCTGCCGTCTGGGTGCAGGCCGGCGGCGGTGGCGGCGGCGTCGCCTCGGTCTTCGGCCGCACCGGCGCGGTGGGCGCCCAGGCCGGCGACTATACCGCCGATCAGATCGGCGATGGCGGCGGCAAGGTGGTGATGACCGCGGCCGAGCGCAGCACGCTGGCGGCGATCAGCTTCCCTGCGAAGGTGATCCCGCTCATCGGCACCAGCTCCAGCGCCGATAACGCCAACATCCGCGCCGCCATCGCGGCGATCAAGGCGTCCGGCCAGCCGGGCGAGATCCTGATGTCGGGCGACTTCATGATCGGGCACGAAGGAGACCTGAGCGGCATTGATCCGGACAGCTGCCCCGACCTGAAGCTGACCGGCCGCGGTTCCTGCCGCTGGTACAAGGGCGTCGCAGCGGCAACGACGGGTTTGACCGGGGGCGAGGATCCCGGCGACGGCACTGCCTACCGGCTGCTGGCGCGCGATGTCGACGACGGTCCGGGCAAGACGCTCGTCATCCGCAACGTCCTGTTCGAGGGCGACCTCGCGACGACGATGCAGCAGCTGGGCGATGCCAGCCGACTGATCGCCCTCGACCACTACGACCGGGTGGAGCTCGTCGACGTCGAGGGCCGCTGGGCCTCGCAGATGGCGTTCACCTTCGGCTACTGCAATCAGGTGCGCGCCAGCCGCATCCATCTCAACCGCATCGCCCGCGACGGCTTCAACGCGTCGAACTGCGCCGACGTCGCCGTCACCGATTCCGACTTCGAATGGATCATCGACGACTGCTGCGCCGCCAACCTGTCTGCGGTGGTTGCCGACGACCCGGGGCAGCAGCGCGCGTTCTGCTTTACCGGCAACCGCGTCTACAACGCCCAGGGCGTCAAGGTGCTGGGCGGCAAGCACGTCACCATCCTCGGCAACAGCTTCCGCGCGCCGCTGAACTACGCGGTGTTCCTCGGCGACGATCCCAGCTACGGCGAAGGGGCGCGGCCGATCGAGGATGTGCTGGTCTACGCCAACACCATCACCGACCTGGTCACCGCCGACCAGTACGGCAACGGCAACGTCGTCGATACCGCGATCATCGCGAGCCAGTTCAGCGCCATCCCGCACAACGTCGTCATTCGCGGCAACATCCTGGCGCAGCGGACGGCGACCAGCGGGCTGACCTGGTCGCAATTGAAGCTGCGCGGCATCGACGGCGAAAACCGGCAATGGCGGCAGGACGGCCCCACCGGCAGCCTGCTGTGGTACGACCCGACGCTGACCGAGGAGGTCTTTGTCGGCCAGGGCAAGGCGGTCCGCGTCGAGGCACCCAACGGTCTCGATCGCTTGACCTACGATATCGACGACAACCGCATCGAGGGCTTCTCCGACGACGCCTTCCTGCGCTCGCAACCGGCGTGGGAAGGAGATCAGCTGTGGACGGTGCCGGTCTCGACCGGTGAGTTCCCGGT
>WBZV01000473.1_pt1 | contig 23832 bp, 24 predicted proteins | sample 5204221 | NCBI WGS metagenome assembly WBZV01 (sample SAMN12344360, study PRJNA552823) | activated sludge metagenome | biome: Activated sludge suspended growth; feature: Nitrification reactor; material: Wastewater; isolation source: activated sludge from nitrification reactor of wastewater...
GATATCGGCGAACGGTCTGCGCTGCTGGTGCAGACACCCCAGAGCCTCGCGGACAACCTTGCACTCGATGTGCGGGTGGGCAACGAGGTCGTGGCCATCGACCCCGGCACGCACACCCTCACTGTGCGAGACATCAACAGCGGCAGCACCTACACCGAGTCCTACGACAAACTCGTGCTCGCCACCGGCGCCGCACCGTTGAAGCCGGCCATCCCCGGCGTGGACAGCCCCTTGGTCCACACACTGCGCAACCTCGCCGACATGGACCGCATCAAGACCGTGGTCGACTCGCGGGTGGGACGAGCCGTCGTCGTCGGCGGTGGGTACATCGGCGTGGAGATGGTCGAGGCCCTGCGTCACCGCGATTGGGACGTCACGCTTCTGGAGGCCGCCGACCAGGTGATGGGACCGCTCGACCACGAGATGGCCGAACAGGTACGTGCTGAACTCGAGCGCAACGGCGTACGCGTGCTGCTGGAGACCACGGCCCAGGGATTCACAGATGACTCGGTGCTCACATCCGACGGCGTGCTGCCGGCCGATCTCGTCATTCTGGCGATCGGTGTGGTGCCCGACTCCCGCCTGGCCCAGATGGCGGGGCTGCGCACGACAGAGCGAGCGGCGATCATCGTCGACGACCACCAACTCACGTCGGATCCCGACATCTACGCGGTCGGCGACTCCGTCGAGGTCACGGACACCGTCACGGGGATGCCCACGGTCGTTCCCTTGGCGGGACCGGCCAACCGGCAGGGCCGGATCGCTGCAGACCACATGTTCGGCCGCGACGCCCGCTACACCACGACCCAGGGCACCGCCATCGTGAAGGTCTTCGACATCACCGCCGGCGGCACCGGGGCAAATGAGAAGTCCCTGCGCCGGGCGGGCATCGACTACCGAAAGGTCTACGTGCATCCCAACGGGCACGCGTCCTACTACCCGGGGACCGCCGCGATGCATCTGAAGTTGCTCTTCTCCCCCGACGGACAGGTCCTCGGCGGACAAGTCGTCGGTTACGACGGCGTCGACAAACGCATCGACGTGCTGGCGGTCTCCATCCGGGCCGGCCTGACGGTCTGGGATCTCAGCGAACTCGAACTGGCCTACGCGCCGCCCTACGGCTCGGCGAAGGACCCCATCAACATGGCCGGATTCCAGGCCGCCAACCTGCTCGACGGCACCATCGAGTTCTGGTACCCGGAGGACTGGGGGACGCTGCCCGACGATGCCGTCGTGCTGGATGTGCGGACGCTGGAGGAGAACCAGGCGTGCGCACTGCCCTACTCACTGAACATCCCCGTACAGCAACTCCGGGACCGCCTCGCCGAACTTGATCCGGATCGGCCTGTGTACGTCTACTGCCGATCAGGGTTCCGTTCGTACCTGGCCTACCGCATCCTCAAGGGGTCCGGGTTCCCGAACGTGGCCACGCTCAGCGGTGGCACGATGACGATGGAACATGCCGTGCCCTGGTTGCGCGCCGAGTTCGAACTTCCGACCCCGGTGGTGACCTACGCCGAGGATGACCGAGGGTGCGTTCTGCGTGTGCTCGATGAGGTGCCCTTCGCGGCGTCGTCCTGACCGCTACTACGGCTGTTCGATCACCACGATGTTGCCCTGACCAGCGGCGCCCTTGCGGATCTGGCGCGCGGCCCACAGACCGAACGCTGCTGTGATCAGCAGACCGACACCGATGACCCGGACCAAGACGGTGACGGTCGCGTTCGGCCACGCGACGACCAGCGCGGCCAGCACCAACTGCAGGATGCCGAAGAACAGGTAGAACGTGCGGCTCGGCGAGTATTTGTTCCGGATGCCGACGATCAGATACGCCAGACCGTGGGCGATCCAACCGATCACAACGAACAACACGAGGATCTTCACCGACGCGTCACCGTTAACCACGCAGATCCCACCGATGATCAGCGACAGCAGTCCCCCGATCCCAAGCAGCACGCGTAGGAACCCGTTGCCCGCAGAGGCGAGCGCTTGCACGAGCATCCCGATGCCGGACAGGATCAACCACAGACCGAACAGGATGGCCACGACGCGCACAGTGGCTCCGGGCCAGAACAGCATGATGGCACCGAAGATCCCGGTGATGACAGCAACCGTGACGATCGCCTTGGAGACGACGCCCACCACGTCGTAGGTCTGCACCTGCGGCTCGAGCCATTCCTGCTCGTACTGCTGGCCAGGTGCGGGCTCCGGCAGACGGTCGTTGGGTTCCTCAGTCATGCCCGCGATGCTAGTGGGTGGACGCGATGATTCCCGGTACCTCCTGCAGCGCGCCGCTCACAGGCCCATCGTTGTACGCACCTCGGCCAGCACCGCCTCGGCATCCGCCCGCAGCGCCGGATCCTGCGGATCGAGCCCGGGATCGAAGGTCACCCGCCACGTGACGTCGGTACCTCCCGGAACCCGGCGGGCCACGATGCGCACCCCCTTGTCACCGCGCAACGCCACATGATGCTGGACCACGACACTGGCCTTGACCCGTTCGTTGACCACATCCGGGATCAGACCCGGGTTCTCGATGACCAGCCGATAGGGGCCTTGTGCCAGTTGCAGTTCCAACACCGGAGCATCCCAGGCGGCCCGGATCACCTCGTCCCACCGGACGGGCTCCTGCAACGGCAGGAACAACCGGTCACGGGTGGCCACGACCCAGTCGCCAGCGGCCGGCGCCCAGGCAAGCGGCTTGTCGCCGTCGGCGCGCTTGCGGACCTCCGCGGGCGCCCGGCGGATCATGTTCCGCTCACCAGGGCCTCGCGCAGGTCCCGCCGGTACTGCTCGAGGGCCAAGACATCTGCGAACAGCCGTCGGTACTCGTCCTGCGACTCCACCGGGTTGATGCGTTGCAGTCGGGCCTTGACCTCTCGCAGCCTGCGCCCGGCATCGAGTTCGAGCAGGCGGGACAGCACATTCTCGGCGAAGCGCTGGTCGATGTGCGCCTCGCCGTCGCCGAACAACTGCCGCGGCAACTCCACCGACAAGGCGCGCACGCCCGCGCGCACCTGATCGTCGGGGCACTGCTCGAGCACAGACGTGATCCATTGCTCATCGGGGACATCCGGCGGACCCCCGGCCGCCACGATGGCCCCGTAGATCCGGCCGTACGCCTCACCTGTGAAGGCTTGCGGCTGCACACTCTCGAACCAGGTGTGCACCAGTTCGGGAGACTGCAGCGCCAACTTCAGCGACTCCCGCTCGACCTGACCGGCCGGGTCCCTCTCATCGGGGATCGCGGGGGTCGTCGACACCGGCCGCGGCACGGGCTTGGCCGATGACGCCGACTGCTTCACGGCATCGAGCACCAAGGCCTGCTCGACGCCGGTCCACCCCGACAGCAGCCGCACGTACTCGTTGCGCAGGATGCGGTCAGGGATCGAAGCGATCACCGGGGCGGCGTTGCGAAGGGCGTTCGTGCGGCCTTCCGCACTGTCGAGGTCGAACCCGTCGATCTTCGACCGGATCACGAACTCAGCCAGCGGCACCCGGTTGGAGACCAGGTCGCGCACTGCTTCGTCCCCGGACTCTATCCGCAGGTCGCACGGGTCCAAGCCGTCTCCAGTGACCGCCACGAACGTCTGACCGACGAACTTCTGATCAACATCGAAGGCGCGTAGTGCGGCCTTCCGGCCCGCCTCGTCGGAGTCGAAGGTGAAGATCACCTCTCCGCGGTGTTCGTCCTGATCGAGCAGGAGTCTGCGAAGGACCTTGACATGGTCCTCCCCGAAAGCGGTCCCGCAGGTGGCAACCGCCGTGTCGACCCCTGCGAGGTGGCAGGCCATGACGTCGGTGTACCCCTCGACGATGACCACCTGCTGGCTGCGGGCGATCTGCTTGCGCGCCAGATCGACCCCGTACAGGACCTGCGACTTGTGGTACACGGGCGTCTCGGGGGTGTTCAGGTACTTCGGTCCGTCATCGTCGGGCATGATCCGCCGGGCGCCGAAACCAACCACCTCTCCGGACAGGTCACGGATCGGCCAGATGATCCGTCCGCGGAACCGGTCGTACGGACCGCGATTGCCTCGCAGTGCCAGCCCCGCGGTGATCATCTCGTTGTCAGTGAAGCCCTTGCCGCGCAGGTGCTTGACCAGGTTGTCCCAGCCCGGCAGTGCGAACCCGACCCCGAACCGTTCGGCGTCGGTCACAAGCCCACGCTCGGTCAGGAACTGCCGCGCGGGCTGCGCCTCGGGAGCGGTCAGGTTGCGCTCGAAGAACGCGGCAGCGGCGGTGTTCGCCTCGATGAGTCGGGTGCGTTGCCCTTGCTGCGCCCCCCGGGCTGGTCCGCCCTCGGTATATCGCAGAGTCACCCCGAACCGGGCGGCCAACTTCTCCACCGCCTCGCTGAAGGTGACCATGTCGGTCTTCATCACGAAGTCGATGACGTCACCGCCTGCTTGACATCCGAAGCAGTGGTACAGACCCTTGGCAGGCGTCACGTGGAACGACGGGCTGCGCTCGTCGTGGAAGGGGCACAAACCCTTGAGCGACCCGCCCCCCGCCGGCTTGAGGGTCACCTGCTCGGAGATCACCTCGTCGATGCGGGCACGGTCACGCACCGCTGCGATGTCCTCGGGGAGTATCCGTGCCACTCACCGATCGTACGTCGCGTGTCCGCGAGCGCAGCGCGATTGTCCACAACGTCGCGCCAGTGTCACGAGGGTGCACAGCCAAGTGACACCAAGGCGGCGCCGTGGCATGGTGCGCGTCAGCGAAGATCCTTGTGCCAGCGCATGATCGACAGGTCGGTCAACGACGCCACTTGGTCCACGACCACCCGCAACCGCACCGCCGGGTCGTCGCTGGCATCCCATGCCTGTTGGAACGGTGGTTGCAGTGGTCGGCGCCCAGCGAGCAGACCCGCGACGACATCGCTGATGATCTCCTGCTCCCAGGTGTAGCGAGAGTCGTTTCCGCTCATCACATGGACGTACGTGATGGCCTTGAGCACCGCCACCTCGGCCAGCGTCTCCTGCGGTACCACCAGGGCAGCGTCGTACCGCGCTAGTGGCCCCTCACCGAACTCCCCCTGGGTGGCCTCGAGGGCCGCTGTGCAGAACCGGCGGATCAGCGAGGACGTCATGTTCTTCAAACGGGCCAGGCCTCGGGCCGACCCGTCGTGGCGCTGCGGCCAGATCTCCAGCGCGGCCACCCGCGTCAGCGCGTCTGCTAGGGCCTCGCCGGACACGTCACGTGCGTACAGCTCCTGCGCAGCCCGTATCACGTCCTTGGCCACGGACGGCCGGGTCAATGTGTCAGGTTCGAAGGCCCCCGACACGATGGCGTCCTCCAGGTCGTGCACGCAGTAGGCGACGTCATCGGCGAAGTCCATGATCTGCGCTTCGAAGCAACGGATGTCATGTGGCGCACCGTCGCGCACCCAGGCGTAGATCTCCAGGTCCTCGGGGTAGACGTTGTACTTGGTGGTCCCACCACGGCGGGGCCAGGGGTACTTGATCACCGAGTCAAGCCCCGCTCGGGTGAGATTGAGCCCGACGCTGCGGGACGGCGCGAAGACCTTGAACTCCAGTCGGGTGAGCACCCGGAAACTCTGCGCATTGCCCTCGAACCCGCCGATGTCGGCGCTCAGCGCGTCGAGGGCGGCTTCCCCGTTGTGCCCGAACGGCGGGTGACCGAGATCGTGGGCCAAGCCGGCGGTGTCGACGATGTCGGGGTCGACCCCCAGGGACGCGCCGAGTTCCCGGCTGATCTGGGCGACCTCCAACGTGTGGGTCAGCCGCGTCCGTGGGAAGTCGTCCTGGCCGGCCATCTGGACCTGTGTCTTGGCCGCCAACCGGCGCAGCGCGGCACTGTGCAGCACCCGGGCCCGATCTCGGGCGAAATCACTGCGTCCTGGATACGCGGGTTCGGGCACGAACCGCGCGTGCGCCTCGGAACCGTAGGCCATGTCAGTTCAGCGGCGCGGGAGTGTCCCACTGCTGGACGAGGGTGAAGGCGAGCAGGCCGGCGGTCTCCCGGGTGACGTACTCGCCGGTCAATGCGGTCCCGTCGCCCTTACGGGTGGGGCTCAGATGGGTCTCGAAGCCGAGATGGTCGGCGATCGCCTCGACGCGGGCCATGTGCGCCGGGTCGGACACCAACGTGACGCTGCGCCACCCTTCACGTTTGGCCATCTTGGCCACCGCGATGAGGCTCTGCTTGGTGTCCCTGCCCGAGGCGACCGGGGACACATCAGCGGCCGGGACGCCATGCCGGGTGAGATACGAGAGCCCGGCACCGGCCTCGGTGAAGCGGTCCCCGGGCTGCTTCCCGCCGACCGTCACGATGCGCGGGGCGACCGCCTGGTTGTAGAGCACCTTCGCATGATCGAGTCGTGCGGCGAGCACCGGCGATGGCTTGCCGTTGTACTGGGCTGCGCCGAGGACCACGATCGCGTCGGTCGCACGCCGGTCGTCCACATTCCCCGCATTGACCACCCGCCACCCCGCATAGACCGGGAGCAGGACCACGGCCACGAGGGCGAGCAACATGAGCGTGACGAGGAAACCGACAAAGCGGGACTTCTTGGACGTCGACGCTCCCGAGCGCGCGCGCACAGCAGCGCGGGGCATGGTGGGAGCGGACATAGACACAAGTCTGACAGACATGTCGGACAAACGACCTCAGGATTGTGTACGAGTCGGGTCGGCTGTGGACAAAGTCACCCGCCGCTGACGGACAACTCGGCCTGACGCACCGATTCCTCCTGTCCGGCGGTCACCTCACGGCTGTCGAGCCATCCCTCCGGCAGTGCCACGCGCTTGAGTCGTGAGGTGCGTCCGCGTGGTGCGGACAGCACCTCGACCGGCGGCACCTGCTCAGGATCACGTTCGGCGACCATCTCGAGCAGATCGTCGAGTTCGGCCAGCGTGCTCACATGCGCCAACTCGAGGCGCAGATGCTGACGCACCGCGTAGCCCTTGAAGTACCAGGCGATGTGCTTGCGGATCTCCTGGCACCCCTTGTGCTCACCGAAGGTCTCCACCAGCAGCCCGGCGTGCTCCCGCAGCACCGCGCACACCTGCGCCACCGTGGGGTCCGGTACTGGCGACCCGTCACCGAGTCGGTGCGCGAGTTGGCCGAACAGCCACGGACGTCCCAGGCACCCCCGACCGATGACCACGCCTGCGCAGCCGGTCGCCTGCATCATGTCGACGGCGTCCTGGGCGGTCCAGATGTCCCCGTTGCCCAGCACTGGCAGCGGATAGAGATCCTGGACCAGGTTCCCGATCGCCTCCCAGTCGGCCTGTCCGGAATACATCTGCTGCGCAGTACGTGCGTGAAGTGCGACCCACTCCACGCCCTCGTCCGCAGCGATCCGCGCCGCATCACGGTATGTGAGGTGCTCGTCGTCGATCCCTTTGCGCATCTTGACGGTCACCGGCCGGCCGTCGGCGTTGCGCACGGCCGCTCGCACGATGGATCGGAACAGGTCGAGTTTCCAGGGCAGCGCCGCTCCCCCACCCTTGCGCGTGACTTTGGGGACCGGACATCCCATGTTGAGGTCGATGTGGTCGGCCATGTCGTCGTCGGCGACCATGCGCACGGCCCTGCCCATGACGTCGGGATCGACGCCGTACAACTGGATCGAGCGCGGCGACTCCTCGTCACCGAACGCGCACATCGCAAGGGTCTCCGCGTTGCGCTCCACCAGGGCACGTGACGTCACCATTTCGCTGACGTACAGCCCTGCCCCGTACTCCCGACACATCCGCCGGAAGGCACGGTTGGTGACCCCGGCCATCGGGGCGAGCACCACCGGAACCGGCAGTTCCGTCCCGCCGATCCGCAGCGGACTCAGCACGCCGGCAGACGCTGCGCCAGCCAGGACTCGACCGCGTCGATACCGATGCGCTCCTGCGCCATCGTGTCGCGCTCCCGGACGGTCACCGCGTTGTCCTCGAGCGTGTCGAAGTCCACCGTGACGCAGAACGGGGTTCCGATCTCGTCCTGGCGGCGGTAGCGGCGGCCGATCTGCCCGGCGTCGTCGAAGTCCACGTTCCAGCGCTTGCGCAACTGTGCGGCCAGGTCCCGCGCTTTCGGGGACAGCGCTTCGTTGCGGCTCAACGGCAGGACGGCGGCCTTCACCGGCGCAAGTCGCGGATCGAAGCGCAGCACCGTGCGCTTGTCCACACCACCCTTCGTGTTGGGGGCTTCGTCCTCGGCGTAGGCGTCGAGCAGGAAGGCCAGGACACAGCGGGTGAGACCGGCTGCCGGCTCGATCACGAACGGCACCCAGCGCTCGCCGGTGGCCTGGTCGAAGTACGACAGATCGGTCCCGGAGTGCTCGGAGTGCGTCTTGAGGTCGAAGTCCGTGCGGTTGGCGATGCCTTCGAGTTCGGCCCACTCGGATCCTGCGAACTGGAAGCGGTACTCGATGTCGACTGTCCGCTTGGAGTAGTGGGACAACTTCTCCTGCGGGTGCTCGAAGAAGCGCAGGTTGTCGGGGTTGATCCCCAGGTCGGTGTACCAGTCCCAGCGGTTCTGCAACCAGTACTCATGCCACTGCTCGTCGGTGCCGGGCTCGACGAAGAACTCCATCTCCATCTGCTCGAACTCGCGGGTGCGGAAGATGAAGTTGCCCGGGGTGATCTCGTTGCGGAACGACTTGCCGGTCTGTCCGATCCCGAAGGGCGGCTTGCGGCGGGCCGCGTTCATCACGTTGAGGTAGTTGACGAAGATGCCCTGGGCGGTCTCGGGGCGCAGGAAGTGTTCGGCACCGGCATCCTGAACCGGCCCGACCATGGTGCGCAGCATGCCGTTGAAGTCGCGGGGCTCGGTGAACTCACCCCGGGTGCCGCAGTTCGTGCAGACGATATCGGCGAGCCCATGTTCCGGGGCATGCCCGTGCTTCTCCTCGTACGCCTCGATCAATTGGTCGGCACGCCAGCGCTTGTGGCACTTCTTGCACTCGGTCAGCGGGTCGACGAACGCCTCGGTGTGCCCGGAGGCCACCCAGACCTGCGGTGCGAGGATGACGGAGGAGTCGAGGCCGACCACGTCATCGCGGCCGCGCACCACCGACTGCCACCACTGACGGCGGATGTTCTCCTTGAGTTCCACACCGAGGGGCCCGTAATCCCAGGCCGAACGGGTGCCTCCGTAGATCTCGGAGGACGGGAACACGAACCCGCGGCGTTTGCTCAGGTTGACGACGGCATCGACTCGATCAGTAGGCACGCATTCCAGGGTACCGAGGGACTGCTGCCGCCCACCGCGTGCGCCCCCGCCGCACTCGCCAGACAGGGTGCGCCCGCGGCGGGGGGTGTTCCCCTCACAAAGTTGGCATGAGGCGAACTGAGATTCCGGAAAGTGCCATCTTTCGGCGGGGATTGCGCCTGAATTGCGCCTTATCGGGCAGTTCCTACCACAGGAAAGTGGCGGCGAGACGTCGAGCGCGCCACTTTTCTGCGCCTGAACGACACGCTCTGCCCCCACCAGAACCGGACCCGCCTATCACCCCGACCACGGGCAGCGGTCACCATAGACCAATGAGCACCAACCGCCCCCAGAAAAACCCCGGCGGCCGCAAGCAGTTCGAAGACCTCAGCCGCGGACCACTGCAGGCGCTCAATCGTGTGCCCCGCCCCCTGGTCGTCATCGGACTTGCCGCGTTCTTGGTCGCGGGCCTGCTCCTCCCCGGCGCCATCGGCAGTGTCTTCCTGGTGATCCTGGGACTGTTCCTGCTGTGGCTGATCGCCCTGTCGTGGCCGGTGCTGCCGACCGGATCGAAGGTCATGCGTGTGATCGTCGTCGTGCTCGCCTTCGGCGCCGCCGCGATGCGCGCCACCGGACGCGGATGAGGGCACCCACCCTTGCCGCGCTCGCCCTGACGGCGATCGCGTTGGCGGGCTGCACGCGAGGAGTCGTCGAAGGAGGCGACCCCACCGCCTCGGCGGGTGTCCCCCCGGCCATCACCGTGGCGACTGTGGACTTCCCGTCGTTCTGGCTGGCTGAGCGGATCGGCGGCGACGCCGTGGAGATCGACGAGATCGACGCCTCCGAGGTGGCCGCGTCACAGGCCGATCTGTTCGCCTACGTGCCCGGACTCGATCCGCAGGTGGATGCTGCCGCGGCCACGCTGCCCGAGGAACAGGTCGTCGATCTCAGCGAGGACGTCGGCCGGATCGGCAGCCCCCGCGATCCCGAGATCAAGGACCCCTACATCTGGTTCGACCCCATCAACGTCTCGACCATGGCGCAGACCCTGGGCACGGCCATGTCGTCGGCGAATCCGGCGGCCTTCGAGGCCTATCAGTTCTACGGACTGCGGACCTTCGCTGTGCAGAACGAGGCGCTGCAGGTCGACCAGCGACTCCAGGAACAGTTGAACCCCTGCCGCATCGCCACCTTGGTGGTGGAGGCGCCGGTCCTCACCTACTTCGCCCGCGCCTACGCCTTCGACCAGAAGCCCCTGATCTCGTGGGAACCGGCGAAGGACCCCGTGCCTGCCCTCTACTTCACGCTCGACGCCGAGGCCGCCGTCCGGGCAGCCGCCGATGCCAATGGCGCCGAGGCGGTCCCGCTCGACACCCTCACCGAGTCAGCGCCCGAGGACGACCTGCTCCAAGGGCTTCTCGACCTCGGCGATGAGGTCTCCCGCCACCAGAAATGCCCGCTGGTGACCCCGAGCAGTAGCGACCGTCCGGGCTGACTCACGCCGGCGCCTGTGGCACCCCGCCGTACCGCCGCTCCCGCGCCGCGTACACCTCGCACGCGTACCACAGGTGACGGCGGTCGAAGTCCGGCCACAGAGTGTCCAGGAAGACCATCTCTGCGTAGGCGGCCTGCCACACCAGGAAGTTGCTGGTGCGCTGCTCGCCGCTGCTGCGCACGAACAGGTCCACATCGGGCATGGCCGGCTGGTACAGGTAGCGGGCGACCGTCTGCTCCGTGATGCGACCGGGGTCCAGGCGGCCGGCGCGGGCGTCCCGGGCGATGGCGGCGGCGGCGTCGGCGATCTCGGCGCGACCCCCATAGTTCACGCACATGGTCAAGGTGAGCCGGTCGTTCTTCGCCGTCAGCTGCTCGGCGATCTCCAACTCGCGGATGACACTGCGCCAGAGGCGCGGGCGCCGGCCCGCCCACCGCACCCGCACACCGAGTGCGTTCATCTCGTCGCGCCGGCGTCGGATCACATCGCGGTTGAAGCCCATCAGGAACTTCACCTCATCAGGCGACCTGCGCCAGTTCTCCGTGCTGAACGCGTAGGCCGACAGCCACTTCACCCCGAGTTCGAGGGACCCGTGGACGCAGTCGAGCAGGCTCGCCTCCCCCGCCTCGTGCCCGGCCGTGCGCGGCAGGCCGCGCTCCTGCGCCCAGCGACCGTTGCCGTCCATCACCAGTGCCACGTGCTGCGGGACCTGGTCGGGGGTCAACGGGGGCGGCGTGGCCCCACTGGGATGCGGAGGGATGTTCACGCGACGATGTCCTCTTCTGAGACGAGTTTGGCCGACAGGTCCGCCAACCAGGCCTTGTCGGCGATCGGCAACGAGCGCAACTCGCGCTCCAAATGCAACTGCAGATAGGCGGCCACCACCCCGGAGGCGGCGCGGCGCGAGGTGGTGGTGGCGCGATCCGCCGCCGACCAGTCACCGCTGAGCAGCGCACCGAGCAGACCCGAGGTGCCGGGGCTGATCGACACCGCCCCGGGCGGCCTGCAGTTCTCGCAGACCGCACCGCCGGAGGGCAGGTGGATCCATGCGTGCGGACCGTCCGAGCCGCACTGGGCGCAGTCCGAGAAACTGGGCGCCCACCCGCCCGTGGCAAGCGACCGGAGCAGGAACGCGTCGATCACCAGCCGAGGATCCTGACGCTGGTCGGCCAGGGCTGCCAGCCCACTGACCAACAGGCGGTACTGCGGCCGGGCGGGTTCGAGTTCCTCGGTGACCAACCGTTCGGTGGCCTCGGCCAGCACGTGCCCGGCGGACCATCGGACATAGTCCCCAGCGATCTGAGAGCCGTACAACTGGACCGATTCGACCGCGCTGATCGTCGCGAGGTTGCGTCCGGCGTACATCACCACATGCACATGGTTGAGGGGCTGAAGACGCGACCCGAAGCGGGAGGTGGGTTTGCGTACGCCCTTGGCAACGGCGCGAACCACGCCGTTCTCCTCGGTGAGCAGGCTGAGGATCCGGTCGGCCTCCCCCAGCGGATAGGCGCGCAGCACCACTGCGACGTCTTCCATCCGGCTGGCCACGGAATCATTGTGCCGCCCTACCGGGACAAAGTGCTGCACCTCGGTACGGTGGGGTGCGTGACTGAGGACGATGACAACATTCAGACGGTCCGCGTCAGGCTCGATCCAGGATGGGTTCGCCGTTCAGCGGTAGGGGTGCTGGTCCTCTTCGCGATCTTCATGGTGTTCATGTGGGCCTGGAAGGCACTCGGAGACTTCCTTTTCCTCTTGCTCCTCGCATGGCTGTTCGGACTGGCCATCGACCCGATCGTGACCCGCCTGAACCAGCGGTGGGGTTGGCCCCGCGGGTTGGGCACGATGTTCGTATTCGTCGTCCTCGCGATCTTCACTGTGATCTTCTTCATCGCCTTCGGGCAGTTGTTCGCCTCACAGATCACCGCCCTCGTGCAGGCCGCGCCCAGCATCATCCAGAACGTCATCGACTGGCTGAACTCACGTTTCAACCTCGGCTTGAACCCGCAGACGATCATCGATCAGTTGAACCTGTCCCCATCCACCGTCGGCAAGTTCGCCCAGCAAGCGGCCGGCGGCGTCCTCGGTGTCCTGAGTTCGGCCATCGGCATCGTCTTCCAGGGATTCACCCTGCTGCTGTTCGCCTTCTACTTCGCCGCCGACGGGCCTCGCCTGCGGCGGCATGTGGCATCGCTGCTGCCGAGCAAGCAGCAGGAGGTCTTCCACGACGTGTGGACGATCGCCACCGACAAAGCCGGTGGCTTCGTGATCTCGCGCCTCGGCCTGGCAGCGATCTCGGCGTTCTTCTCCGCCATCTTCTTCATTCTCATCGGCCTGGACTATTGGCTGCCGCTGGCGCTGTGGATGGGTCTGATCAGCCAGTTCATCCCGACGGTCGGGACCTACCTCGCGGTGGCGCTGCCAGCGCTGATCGCCATCCTGTCCGACCAACCACTGGACGCGGTATGGGTGATCATCTTCGCGACGGTCTACCAGCAGGTCGAGAACTACTGGTTCTCCCCGCGCATCAGTTCCAAGACGATGGACATCCATCCCGCGGTCGCGTTCGGATCCGTGATCGCCGGTGCCGCGCTGTTCGGTCCGATCGGCGCCCTGATCGGGATCCCGGTGGCCGCGGCGATCCTCGCGTTCGCACAGGCCTACACCCGGCGTTATCAGGTCATCCCGGAACTCGAGTCCGAGAAGCAGTGATCAGAACCCGAGCCGGCGCAACTGCGACGGGTTGTTCTGCCAGTCCTTGGCCACCTTGACGTGCAGATCGAGATACACCCGGTTCCCCAGCAGTGCCTCGATCTTGCCCCGTGACTCCTTGCCGATCTGCTTGAGCAACTCCCCACGTCGGCCCAACACGATCGGCTTCTGGCTGGCCCTCTCCACATACAGCACGGCGTAGATGTCCATGAGCGGATCGTCCTCGGGACGGCCCTCCCGCAGGCCCATCTCGTCGATATCCACCGCGACCGAGTGCGGGAGTTCGTCGCGAAGCCGCTCCAGCGCCGCCTCCCGGATGAGTTCGGCCACCACCACGCGCTCGGGCTGATCGGTGAGTTCGTCGCCGAACAGCCGCGGACCTTCGGGCATCATCTCGGCCAGCACGCCCGCGAGTTCGTCGACGTTGGCCCCGTCCAATGCGGAGACAGGCACGAACTCTGCGACCTCGAGGCCCATCTCTGTCGCGAAGCCGTCGGCCTCCATCAATCGTTCGGCGACCACTTCCCGCGGCACACTGTCGGCTTTCGTGATGACCACCACGAGACGCTGCCGGCGCAGTTCCCGCAGACGCTCGGCGATGAACCGATCTCCTGGTCCGACCCGTTGATCGGCGGGCAGGCAGAGGACCACGACGTCGACCTCGGCGAGCGTAGCGAGCACCAGGTCGTTCAGTCGTCGCCCCAGCAGGGTCCTGGGACGGTGGATGCCGGGGGTGTCCACGAGCACCACTTGGTCCTCTCCGCGGTTCAGGACACCGCGGATGGTGTGTCGCGTCGTCTGCGGCCGCGACGACGTGATCGCCACTGCCTGACCCACGAGTGCGTTGGTCAGCGTGGACTTGCCGACGTTGGGTCGTCCGATGAGGATCGCGAACCCGGAGCGGCTCATGTGGTCAGTTCCTCGAGCACCTGGCCGCGGGCGTCACAGTGCCGGACAGGTACCCCCGGACCGGCGAGTTCAGCCACCGCGGACAACTCCGGCGCATGGCCGGCCACGACAACCGCCGCCTCCAGCCCCCGCGCACCCGCCGCGACGGCCTGGGCCACCGCCACCTCCAACGCCGTCAGGCGCAACGAGGGCAACTCAACGGTCGCGCCGGCATAACTGCGGCCGGTGTCATCGCGGACCGCAGCGCCCTGGTCGGCCTGGATCCTGGCGCGCGCCGAACGCGCGAGCGCCACCAACTTCTCGTCCTCAGGACTCATCGATCGCCTCTTCCTGCACCTTCTCGACAAGGATCGTGCCGATGCGGTTGCGGCGACCCGCGGCCTGCTCGGCGGTGAGCCGGTAGCCGTCGATGTCCACGTGTGTTCCGGGGATCGGGACCACACCGAGGCGCCGCGCCAACAAGCCACCCACAGTGTCCACGTCGTCGGCCTCGCTGCTCACCTGCACGGGTACGAGGTCGGCCAGATCATCCACCGACAACCGTGCGTTGACGCGATACCGGTCGCTGCCGAGCTGCTCGACGTCCGGGATCTCGGCAGTGTCGTACTCGTCGGCGATCTCGCCCACGATCTCCTCGAGGATGTCCTCGATGGTCACCAACCCCGCCGTACCGCCGTACTCATCGACGACGATCGACATGTGCACCCGGGCGGCCTGCATGTCGCGCAGCAGGTCGTCGGCGCGCTTGCTGTCGGGGACGAAGTGCGCCTCCCGCATGACCGTGTCGACGCGTTCATTGCGTTCGGAGTTCCGGTGCTCGAAGGAACGCCTCGCGACATCCTTGAGATAGACCACGCCCACTACGTCGTCGAGGTTGTCGCCGATCACCGGGATGCGGCTGAACCCTGAGCGCAGGCCCAGCGACAGGGCTTGCCGCAGGCTCTTCGTGCGTTCGATCCACACCATCTCCGTACGCGGGACCATGACCTCCCGGACGAGGGTGTCCCCGAGTTCGAACACCGAGTGCAGCATCTGCCGCTCCTCGTCCTCGATGACCGCGTCCGCGCCCGCCTGATCGAGAAGCTCCCGCAGTTCGGCCTGGCTCACGAAGGGGCCCTCGCGATATCCCTTTCCGGGCGTGATGGCGTTTCCGATGAGGATGAGCAACGACGCCAACGGCCCGAGCAGTCCGGCGAGGAAACGCGCCGGACCGGATGCCGCGAGCGCGATCCCCTCCGCGTGCTGCTGACCAAGCGTTCGCGGGGCCACACCGGTCACGACGTAGCCGACGAAGACCATGACAAGGATGGGCACCCCGACCTGTAACCACAGCGAGCCGGAGATGGTCTCCATCCCGATCAGAGCGGCCAGCGCGATCGCGGTCGTCGTGCAGACAAGTCGTAGGAAGAGCAGGACGTTCACATAGCGCGGACGGTCGTCGACGATGGTCTGCAGACCGCGACTGCCCCTCGCGCCCGCCTCGAGCAGTTCCTCGGCCCGTGCCCTCGACACCCGGGTGAGAGCGACCTCCGCCGCGACGAGGACCCCGGCCAGTCCCACCAGGACCACGACCGCGACGACCTGCAGGACGATATCTCGGTACTCCATCAGCGGGAGCCCTCGGTCTGCCACTCGCCCAGCAACCGCCGTTGCAAACCGAACATCAGCCGTTCGTCGTCAGGATCCGCGTGGTCGTATCCGAGCAGGTGCAGGATCCCGTGGGTGAGCAGCACGCCGAGTTCCAGGCGCACATCGTGGCCGGCAGTCGTGGCCTGCTTCTCGGCGACCTCCGGACAGATCACGACATCCCCGAGCAGGCCCTCCGGCGGTTCCTCGTCGTCACGAGGCGGTGTCAACTCGTCCATCGGGAAGCTGAGCACGTCCGTCGGTCCCGGCTCATCCATCCACCGGACGTGGAGATCAGTCATGGTGGCCACGTCCACGAACACGACAGACAACTCCGCGCCCGGGTGGATCCGTAGCCGGTCCAGAATGAAGCGTGCCTGCTCCCCGATCGACTCGATGTCGACCTCGGCCTCGGTCTCGTTGACGACGTCGATGCTCATCGCGACTGCTCATACCTTCCGTACGCGTCGACGATGTCCCCCACGAGCTTGTGCCGCACCACGTCACGGCTGTTGAGTTCGCAAAACGCGACGTCGTCGATGTCGGCGAGGATCTTCTGCACGATGCGCAGGCCACTGGTGGTGCCGCCCGGCAGATCGACCTGCGTGACGTCACCGGTCACCACCATGGTCGAGCCGAACCCGAGGCGGGTGAGGAACATCTTCATCTGCTCGGCGGTGGTGTTCTGCGCCTCGTCGAGGATGATGAAGGCGTCGTTGAGGGTCCGCCCGCGCATGTACGCCAGGGGCGCCACCTCGATGGTGCCGCTGGTCATCAACTGCGGGATCCGGTCGGGGTCGATCATGTCGTGCAGGGCGTCGTACAGCGGCCGCAGGTAGGGATCGATCTTCTCGCTGAGCGACCCCGGCAGGAACCCGAGCCGCTCGCCGGCTTCGACCGCGGGACGGGTGAGGATGATCCGGTTGATCTGCTTGGACTGCAACGCCTGCACGGCCTTGGCCACGGCGAGGTAGGTCTTCCCGGTGCCGGCCGGACCGATCCCGAACACGATCGTGTTCTGGTCGATGGCGTCGACGTAGCGCTTCTGGTTCAGGGTCTTGGCACGGATCGCCTTGCCCCGGGTGGACAGGATGTTGGCGGTCAGCAGTTGGGACGGCGATAGCGACCTGTCGGTGCGCAGCATGGCAACCGAGCGCTCTACGGCATCGGGGGTGAGGCCCTGTCCCGTGCGCAGGATCGACAGCATCTCGGCGAGTACCTGCTCGGCCAACCCGATCTCGGTGACGTCGCCGGACAAGTGGATCTCGTTGCCACGGACCAGCACGTCGACCTCGGGGAAGTCACGCTCGAACTGCTTGATGTTCTCGTCATTGGCGCCGAGCAGGGCCACCATCGGGTGGGTGTTGGGGACGACGATGGTGCTGGAGACCGTCGCGTCCGCAGAAGCGGGTCGACTCATCCGGGGGGCCATTCCATCTGCCGGCCACCGATCACGTGGGCATGCACGTGATCGACCTCCTGCCCGCCATCGGATCCGGTGTTGAACACGACCCGGAAACCGTCGTCCAGACCTTCGGCCCCGGCCACAGCCTCCACCACCTGCAGCACCTCCGCGGCGGTTGTCGCGTCGCCGGAAAGCTCTCGCACGTCGCGGTAGTGCGTGCGCGGGATGACGAGGACGTGGACAGGGGCGACCGGTTTGAGGTCACGGAACGCGACGACGTTGTCGGTCTCGTGGACCACCGTCGCCGGAATCTCGCCACCGGCGATGGCGCAGAAGATGCATGCCATATCCACGATCATGTCACGAGCCCAGGCGCTTTTCTAAGCCCCTTATCCACACGCACGCGGCCGCCCCGGCCGTCGACGTGCGCATGATCTCCGGCCCCATCCGCACCGCCAGACCCCCTGCCTCTCGGAGGTCTGTGACCTCCCTCGCCGTCAGTCCACCCTCCGGGCCCACGACCACGGTGAGAGGCCCGGCCGGGAGGTCGAGTCCGAACATGCTGTCGGCGGCGCCCTCGTGCAGGATCCACGTGCTCCCTTGCACAGGCGGCGTTGCCGCGCAAGGATCGTGGATCTGCGGAATCCAGGCGCGCCGCGACTGCTTGGCCGCGGCCTGGGCGACCCGTTCCCATCGCTGGCGCTTGGCGACTTCCTTGCCTCGCCAGTCGGACACTGTCCGGTCCGACTGCCACGGCACGATCGCGCTGGCTCCGGCTTCCGTGAGCAACTCCACCGCGAGGTCACCACGCTCCCCCTTGGGGATGGCTTGGACGACAGTGAGTTCCCGAGGAGCCGGCACCTCATCGACCTCGTCGATGCGCATCTGGATCTGTGAGCGGTCGGCGCGCTGCACAGTGCACCGCGCGATGGTGCCGCGGCCGTCGCCGACTAGCACCTGTTCACCGGCAGCGATCCGCAAGGCCGAGGACGCGTGCTTGGCCTCGTCGCCGCGGATGCTCAGCATCCCCTGACGGGAGACCTCATCGACATAGAACAGCGGGGCTGTCATTTGCCGCTGAAGGCCTCTTTGATCCGCGAGAACAGCCCGGTCGGGTGCTCGGCGACAGCGGGTTCGAAGTGCTCCTCGTCGCGCATCACGGCCAACTGCTCGATGAGTTCTCGCTGTGCGGTATCGAGTTTGGTCGGGGTGACCACATCGATGTGCACGTGCAGGTCACCGCGACCGGAGCGCTGCAGCTTCGCCGCTCCCAGTCCGCGCAGGGTCTGCACACTGCCGCTCTGGGTGCCTGCCCGGACGTCGATCTTCTGCTCACCGTCGAGGGTCTGCAAAGGGATCACGGTGCCCAGCGCAGCAGCTGTCATCGGGATGCTCAATTGAACGTGCAGATCGTTCCCCTGGCGCTCGAACACCGGGTGCGGTTTCTGGATGATCTCGACGTACACATCGCCGGCGGGCCCGTTACCCGGTCCGACCTCTCCTTGTCCGGACAGCAGCAGCCGGGTGCCGGTCTCGACGCCGGGCGGGACCTCGACCTTGATGGTCTGCCGGGTCCGCACCCGACCGTCGCCGGCACACTCCGGGCACGGCGAGGGGTTCAGGGTCCCGTACCCCTGGCACTGCGGGCAGGCCCGGGCGGTCATGACCTGCCCCAGGAACGTCCGCTGTACGTTCTGCACTTCGCCGCGGCCCCGGCACATGGGGCAGGGCACCAGCGCGGCGCCATCTGCGGTTCCGCCACCGTGACAGGTGGGACACCCGACGGCGGTGTCGACGGTGATCTCCTTCTCGGTCCCGAAGACCGCCTCCGCGAGGTCCACCTCGATCCGCAGCAGGGCGTCCTGACCCCTGCGGGTACGGGGTTTGGGGCCCCGCGAGGCTCCTCCACCACCACCGCCGAAGAAGGAGTTCATCAGGTCTTCGAAGAGGTTCTCGGCCCCGAAGCCCGCCGCGCCCGACCCACCAGCCGCACCCGCACGGGGGTCGTGGCCGAGGTCGTACATCTGGCGTTTGCGCGGATCCGACAACACCTCGTAGGCGGCCGTCACATCCTTGAACTTCTCGTGCGTACTCGGATCGGGGTTCACATCCGGGTGCAGTTCCCTCGCAAGGCGCCGGTAGGCACGCTTGATCTCCTCAGGTGTCGCATCGCGGGCGACCCCGAGGGTCTGGTAGTAATCGGCTGCCATCGTCTTCCTTCTACTGGCTCAGGATCCGGCCCAGGTAGCGCGCCACCGCGCGTACCGAACCCATCGTGCCCGGGTAGTCCATACGCGTCGGGCCGAGCACCCCGATGTGCGCAATGCTCTGGGAGTGCGGGCCGTAGCCGGTGGTGACCACCGCCGACGACGAAAGACCCGCCACTTCGTTCTCCGAGCCGATCCGTACGGTCAGGTCATCCTGACCGCCCACTTCCTGCAACAACCGCAGGAGGACGACATGTTCCTCCAACGCCTCGAGGACCGGCCCCATGGTCATGGAGTAGTCCTCCCCGAATCGGGTGAGGTTCGCTGTGCCCCCCATCACGATCCGGTCCTCCTGTCGCTCGACGACGCTCTCGAGCAGGCTGGCCAGAACACTGGCAGCAAGTGGCCGGAACTCGACAGGGGTCTGGTCCGGGATCGTGCCGACCGCCTCGGCGACCGCCGTGAACGAACGGCCGACAACGGCGGAGTTGAGCCTCGCGCGCAGATCGAGCAGGGCCTCGTCGGTGACATCGATCGGACTCTCGACCGTTCGCTGCTCGACGCGGCCGGTGTCGGCGATCACGACCAGCAGTACTCGCCGCGGCGTCAGCCCGACGATCTCGACATGACGCACCCCGCTGCGGGTCAACGTCGGGTACTGGACCAGGGCCACCTGGTGGGTCAATTGCGCGAGCAGCCGGACGGTGCGCTGCATCACGTCGTCGAGGTCCACGGCGGCATCGAGGAACTGGTGGATGGCGCGCCGCTCGGCCGGCGACAGGGGCTTGATCTGGGCGATCCGGTCCACGAACAGGCGGTACCCCTTGTCGGTGGGCACCCTCCCGGCGCTGGTGTGCGGGGCCACGATGTAGCCCTCCTCCTCCAGCATCGCCATGTCGTTGCGCAAGGTGGCTGAACTCACTCCGAAGTTGTGCCGCTCAGCCAGCGCCTTGGAGCCCACGGGCTCGCGCGTGGCGACATAGTCCTCCACGATCGCGCGCAAGACCTCGAGCTTCCGGTCGTCCATGATCACCTTTCGCGGTCGCAGCCGATTAGCACTCTGCTGTCCCGAGTGCCAGTGTACGTCCAACCGTGGCCATCAGCCACGTTCCAGGGCGGCCCGACCGGCGCCATTGGACACCGGCGTGCCGTCGCGTCCACGCGTGCCTCACCCCCTTCGGCCGATACTGTGAGCGCGGGAGGCGAGCATGGCACGCGAGGACTGGCAGGGCGAACCCCAGGAGGAACCCGACTTCGGCCCGCCGGGGCCCGCGGACACCGGCGACTTCCAGGCGTACACACCGCCGCCTACTCCGGAGCGTGATTTCGTCGAGAACACCGCGCCTCCGGCCTGGAACGCTCCCGGCGAACAGTGGGCAACACCTGCTGCGACGAACCAACGGGTGGGCTCGGGAGCATTGGTCCTCGGCGTGCTGGCGGTGCTGTTCTCCTTCTTCTGTGCACTGATCGGCCTGCCCATGGCAGTGGCGGCCATCGTCATGGGCGTCAAAGGTCGGCAGCGGGCCCAGATGAGCGGTCTGCCGTCAGGTGTTCCCACGGCTGGTCTCGTTCTCGGAATCGTCGCGATCGTGCTCGGGTTCCTGTGGATCCTGGCCTTTCTGGCACTCGGTGGGACCCCGTCGGCGAGCACGTGAGCGAAACGGTGACACAGCGCGCACGAAAACGCCCGGCACCGAACAAATCCCCCAACTGTTCAGCGGCGCGGACTATTCTCTAGTCGCTCGGCAATTCCGGCCAACACGTAGGAGAGACCGATGTCGCAGTACCCACCCCCGCCGCCTGAGGGTCAGCCCCCCGGCGGGATGCCCCCACAGCCTCCCCAACCGCCGGGTGGGGCCTCAGTTCCTCCCCCACCCCCGCCCGGTGGCGGCACACCTCCCCCGCCGCCCCCACCACCGCCCGGCCCTCCTGGTGGAATGCCTCCCGGTGGAATGCCTCCAGGTGGCGCCCCGCCGCCCCCGCCCCCGCCGCCGGGTGGAATGCCTCCCGGTGGATACCCCCCGCCCGGTGGCGGTTACCCGCCGCCCGGAGGTGGCATGCCTCCCGCGGGCGGGAAGCCATTCAGCGTAGGTGACGCCTTCGGCTACGGCTGGAAGAAGTTCACCGAGAACATCGGCCCGATCCTGATCGCGATGTTGGTGTTCATGCTGGTCGGCGCGGTGATCTACGGATTGCAGTTCCTCTTCCAGTCCATCACCAGCCCTGAGACCACCGTCGTCTCCGGCGAGAACGGCTTCGTGGTCCAGCAGTCCGGTGGTGGCTTCCTGGCGACGATCGTGTCTCTGCTCTTCTCGATCGTGGGCTTCATCTGGAGTTACCTGGTCCAGGCCGGTTTCGCCCGTGGTGGCCTCGCACTGACCGAGGGCCGGCCTTTGGTCCTCGGCGAACTGCTCAGCTTCCACAAGCTGGGACGCATCATCCTGGCCGGGATCATCTTGAGCATCCTGACCTTCATCGGATTCCTGTTGTGCATCCTGCCGGGTCTGATCGTCGCGTTCTTCGGATCGTTCTTCGTGTACTTCATCCTCGACCAGGATCTGGGCGCGTGGGAATCGATCAAGGCGAGTTTCAACTTCGTCAAGGACAACATCGGCAACCTGTTGCTGCTGCTGATCCTGAGCTGGATCATCCTGTTCGTCGGCGCGCTGCTGTGCGGCATCGGTCTCTTCGTGGCCTGGCCCGTCGTGGTCATCGCCCAGACCTACGCGTACAAGGTGCTCCGAGGTCAGCCAGTGGCTCCCTGATCCCAGAGCAGGACCCGTACGACGGCGTCCGCCAGCATCCGGCCCTTGCGGGTCAGGCGCAGGCGGGCGCCGTCGGCGTTCTCCACCAGATCGTCGTCGAGCAGTCGCGCGATCCGCTCGGCAGGCACCCCGGGGACGGCGAAACCTTCGGAAAGCCGCACCCCCAACATGACGGACTCCAGTCTCTGCTGCTCAGGCGTCAACGTCTCGCGGCCTGCGGCTGGACTGCTGCCCGCTGCAAGCATCGCGCGATAGGTGGCGGGTCGCTTCACGTTCCACCAGCGGATCCCGTCGACATGTGAGTGCGCCCCCGGGCCGAACCCCCACCAGTTATCGCCTTTCCAGTAGCCGATGTTGTGCCAACACTGGCCGCCCGGCCTGGCCCAGTTGGAGATCTCATACCAACGGAAGCCGGCGCCGGACAGGACCTCGTCGGCGATGTCGTATTGCGCCGCCGCGTCATCCGGCTCCGGTGCGGGCACCTCCCCTCGCCTGACCTGCCGCGCCAGAGCCGTTCCGTCCTCCACGCCGAGTGCGTAGGCCGACACGTGGTCCGGTCGCGCCGAGACCGCCGCCAGCACCGTCTCCCGCCAGGAATCCGTCGACTGCCCGGGCACGCCGTAGATCAGATCCAGTGAGACGTGCTCGAAGCCGGCGTCCCGGGCCGCCGTCGCCGCTGCCACCGCGGCCCCCGGGGTGTGGACCCGCTGCAGGACCCGCAACGCAGCCTCGTCCGCGCTCTGCATCCCCAGGCTCAGGCGGTTCACCCCGGCGTCAAGCCAGGCGTCCAAGGCCTCCGGGGTCACATTCTCCGGGTTGGCCTCCATCGTGACCTCGGCCCCCGGTTCCAGGCCGAAACGCTCACGCAGTGCACCGAGCAGCATCCCCAGCGACGGGGGTGGCAGCAGCGACGGGGTCCCCCCGCCGATGAAGACCGACGCCAGCGGGCGAGGCTCACCCACCGCCACGGCAAGGTCCATCTCGTGCGTGACCGCCTGCACGTACCCGTCGACGTCGAAGCCACCGAGTTCACCGGCTGTGTAGGTGTTGAAGTCGCAGTACCCGCACCGCACCGTGCAGAAGGGGACGTGCACGTAGGCCCGCAGGGGCCGGTCCCAGTCAAGGCCGTCCGGCAGGGCGCCGTCGGGCGGTGCGGGGTCGCCGTCAGGCTGAGCGGGCATGAGGCCAGTTTCGCACTGGGGACCCGAGCGCCGACCCCCGGCGGCAGGCCCCGGTCGCCGCACCGCCCCACCAGCAGATTGCATTTCCGACCACTAACTGGTCACCCACGCAATCTGCCCTCCGAAGGCCCAGGCGGCGGCGAGGCCGGATCGGTGTGGCCACGCCGTACCCAGTAAGTCGTCGGACACGCCGGAGGGGCGGCACCCCGCAGGCGCCGCCCCTCCGCGGTGAGTCTCAGGAGGTGTACATCGCGTCCAGGATGTCGCGGTACTTCTCCTCGACAGCCTTGCGCTTCACCTTCAGGCTCGGGGTCAACTCGCCCTCTTCCACGGTGAAGTCGCGGTCGAGGATCTCGAACTT
>WBZV01000474.1_pt1 | contig 23781 bp, 23 predicted proteins | sample 5204221 | NCBI WGS metagenome assembly WBZV01 (sample SAMN12344360, study PRJNA552823) | activated sludge metagenome | biome: Activated sludge suspended growth; feature: Nitrification reactor; material: Wastewater; isolation source: activated sludge from nitrification reactor of wastewater...
ATGGCTCAGGCGTCAGTTCCAGGCCCGTCAAGCCGGTATCGGCTGCCAACCCAGCTCCCAATGGGGCTTCCGGGGACCTTTTGAATTTCCTATGCGCCGTGTTCACGAGCTCGATCGCGGTCTTCGGCGCGCCGCTGCCGTCGCGAATCGACGACGAGACGCCGCAGTTGCCCACGCTGAGCTACGGCGCCCAGAAGAAGTCCGTCGAGGTGCTGCTCGCCGATTACTCGCGCCGCGGCTGGATCGACGGGCTCTCGCTGCGCCTTTCGGGCATCGTCGCGCGACCCTCGCGCCCCGGTGCGGCGCTCTCGGCGTTCGCGAGCGACCTGATCGGCGAACCCTCGAAAGGGCGTGCCTACGTGTGTCCCGTGGGCCCCGACGCGACGGTGCTGTTCCTGTCGCTTCCGGCCTGCATCGAGAACCTCCTGCACGCGGCACGCCTGCTGCTCGATCGCACGGGCGGCGCGGCCGAGGCCGTGCCCGGGTTGCCGCGCTCGCGCGCGATCACGCTGCCGGCGCTGCGCGCGAGCGCGGCCGAAGTCGTCGATGCGCTGGCGCGTCGGCACGGCGAGGCGGTACGCGAACTCGTCACGTTCCGTCCCGATCCGACGCTTCGCGGCCAGTTCGGATGCTGGCCGCCGTTCTTCACCGCCGAGGCCGACCGGCTCGGATTCCGCCACGACGGCGACCTCGACACCCTGCTCGAAAGAGCGTTGAAGGCGACCTGAGCCTTCCTGTTCAACTTCCCAGTGAGAGGACGATGCGATGGAAAAGCGGCGCAAATTCGTGAGGACGGGCCTGCTGCTCTCGGCCGGCTTGATGATCGCGGCCAGCGCAGGCGTACAGGCCGCGCAGCCCGTGGAGCTCGCTTTCTCGAGCTGGATTCCGCCCACGCACGTGCTCATGAAGGACTTCATGATTCCCTGGGGCGCGCAGATCGAGAAGGCCACCGAGGGACGCGTGAAGGTGCATTTCCTGCCCAAGCCCGTGACCAACCCCGTCGGGCACCGTGACGCGATCCGCGACGGCGTGGCCGACCTGTCGTTCATTTCGCTCTCGTACTACCCGGGCCGCTTCGAGCTCATGAAGTTCGCGATGCTGCCGTTCTCGGGCAACTCCTCCGAGTCGACCTCGGTGGCCACGTGGCGCATGTACGAGAAGTACCTGCACAAGACCGACGACGACGGCTTCATCGTCCTCGGTCTCTACGGCCACGGCCCGGGCGGCGTGTTCACCACGAAGAAGAAGGTCGAGAAGATCGACGATTTCAGCGGACTGAAGATCCGCATCGGCGGCGGCATGGCCGCCGACGTAGCCAAGGCGCTCAACGTCAACGCCATCGTCAAGCCCGCACCCGAGTCGTACGAACTGCTGAGCACGGGCGTGGCCGACGGTGTCTTCTTCCCGATGGAGTCGGTCGCGGGCTTCCGGCTCGACGGCATCGTGCGATACGCGACGACCTTCCCGGGCGGGCTCTATTCGGACGTGCACGCGATCATCATGAACAAGCAGGCGTTCGCCAAGCTCTCCGCGAAAGACCAGAAGACTCTCCTGAGCCTCTCGGGCGAGCACATTGCGAGCATGGCAGGCAAGGCATGGGGCGCGGCGGACGTCGCCGGGCTGGAAACGCTCAAGGCGAAGCACGTCGAGTTCGTGCAGGCCAGCCCGCAACTCGTTGCCGACGTCAGGGCGCGCACTGCGGCCTTCGAGAAGGACTGGCTCGCGCTCGCCGCCAGGCGCGGGGTCGACGGCCCGGCGCTGCTCGCGGATTTCCGTGCCGAGCTGAAGAAGCTCGAGGCCACCCACTAGCACCGTCCGCGACTGCCACCTCGCGAGCCGCGCGATGGCGCGGCTCGCAGGTGCTTCCCCCATGAACCGGATTTTCGACTTCATCCAGCCGGCGCTGCGGCGCATCGCCGAGGCGAGCCTGGCCGCGATGGTGGTGCTCACCGTGGCCGACGTGCTCGGGCGCTACCTGCTCAGCTTTCCGATCGTGGGTTCGGTGGAGCTCACCGAGATGCTGATGGTGGCGGTGATCTTTTCCGGCATTCCGCTGGCCACGGCCAAAGGCGGACACGTGTCGGTCGACATCGTCACGCTGGCGCTGGGCCCCCGCACGCGCAAGGCCCAGGCGGTGCTCGCGCACCTGGTCGCCACGGCATCGAGCCTGCTCTTCGGTTTCGTCACCTGGCAGCGCGCCTGGGCGGCGCTGGAGTTGCGCGACCAGACCACCATGCTTTCGCTGCCGCTCGCGCCGATGGTGTTCTTCATGAGCGTGCTCCTCTTCGTCAACGCGCTCGGCAACCTCGTCGACCTGATCCGGGCAATTCTCGAGCCGGCCTTCCATGACTGAAGCGCTCGTCGGATTCGCAGCGATGCTGCTGCTGATCTTCCTGCAGGTCCCGATGGCCTACGCCATGGCGCTCGTCGGGCTGGTCGGCACCGCCTACATGCGCAGCTGGCCGTCGGCCTATTCCATGGTCGGGGCGGTCATCTACGAGAGCGGCTTCCAGTACATGCTCTCGGTCGTGCCGCTGTTCCTGCTGATGGGCAACTTCATCACGCAGGCGCGGCTCTCGCGCGAGCTCTATGCGGCGGCCAACGCGTTCCTCGGGCACCGGCGCGGCGGGCTCGCGATGTCGACGATCGTCGCCTGCGGCGGCTTCGGCGCTGTCTGCGGCTCGAGCCTGGCGACGGCCGCCACGATGTCGAAAGTCGCCTACCCTGAGATGCGCGCGCTCGGCTACAGCGCGGGGTTGGCGAGCGGCTCGATCGCCGCCGGCGGAACGCTGGGCATCCTGATCCCTCCGTCGGTGGTCATGGTCGTCTACTGCGTGCTCACCGAGCAGAGCATCGGCAAGATGTTCGCGGCAGGCATCCTGCCGGGGCTCGTCTCGATCGGCTGCTACCTGCTCGCCGTGCAGTGGACGGTCTGGCGCAATGGCGACGCCGGCCCGCGCGGCAGGCGGTTCTCGTGGGGCGAGCGGTTGCGCGCGTTGCGCGACGTCTGGGCCGTGGTCGCGCTCTTCGTCGTCGTGATGGGCGGGATCTACGGCGGCGTCTTCACGGCCACCGAAGCGGCCGGCATGGGGGCCTTCGGCGGATTCGTCTTCGCGCTGGCGCGCGGGCAGCTCACGCCGCGCAAGTTCTCCGAGGTGCTCGTGGAATCGGCGCGCACCACGGGAATGCTCTTCATGATCCTCATCGGCGCGCTGATCTTCGCCAACTTCGTCAACTTCACGACGCTGCCCGGCGACCTGCAGCAGGCCGTGCAGCGCTTCGACCTGAGCCCGATCACCGTCATCCTCGCGATCTGTGCGCTCTACATCGTGCTCGGCTGCGTGCTCGAGAGCATGTCGATGCTGCTGCTCACGGTGCCCGTGTTCTATCCGCTCGTGCAGCACCTCGGCTTCGATCTCATCTGGTTCGGGATCATCGTCGTCGTCGTGATGGAGATCAGCTTCATCACGCCGCCGGTGGGCATGAACGTCATCGTCCTGCGCGGGCTGCTGCCCGACGTCTCGATCCGCACGATGTTCCGCGGCGTCGCGCCGTTCGTCGTGGCCGACGTCTTCCGCCTGGGAATCCTCATCGCGTTCCCGGTCATCTCCACGCTGCTTCCGCGCTACCTCGGGTAGCGGCGTCGCGGCGGCGCGGGCGCCGGCCGCGCGCCGGAGCCCATGGCGGGTGCGGCAGCGCTTGCCTCAGGCCGGAACCGGCGTCTTCAGCCTGCCGTGCTCGACGAACGACTGCACGTTCTCGAACACGAGATCGGCCATCGCCTGCCGCGTCTCGCGCGTGCCGCTCGCCATGTGCGGCAGCAGCACCGCGTTCTCCAGCGCGATCAGCGCGGGCGGCACGTTCGGCTCGTCGGCGTAGACGTCCAGGCCCGCGCCGGCGATCGTGCCCTGCTGCAGCGCGCGCACGAGCGCCGCTTCGTCGACCACGCTGCCGCGCGCGACGTTGACGAGGAAGCCCTGCGGGCCGAGCGCGCGCAGCACGGCTTCCGAGACGAGCCCCTGCGTCGCCGCGCCGCCCGAGCAGGCGACGACGAGAAAATCGGCCCATTGCGCGAGTTGCACGAGCGAGGGTTCGTAGACGAGGTTCGACGAGGCGACGGGCCGGCGGCTGTGGTAGCGCAGTTGCATCTCGAAGCCGCGCGCGCGCCGCGCGACCGCCTGCCCGATGCGCCCCAGGCCGAGAATGCCGAGCCTTTTTCCGGTGACCCGCGTGGTCAGCGGGAACGGCCCCTCGAGCCACTTGCCGCGGCGCACGTGCCGGTCGGCGGCCGAAAGCCCGCGGGCGACGTCGATGAGCAGGCCCATCGCGATGTCGGCCACGCAGTCGGTGAGCACGTCGGGCGTGTTGGCGACGACCACGCCGCGCTCGCGCGCAGCCTGCAGGTCGATCGCGTCGCAGCCCACGCCGAGACTGCAGATCGCCTTCAAGGCCGGCAGTGCGTCCATCATCGATGCGCTCGCGCCCGCCGTCGCGTTGGTGACCAGGATCTCGAACTCGCCTCCGCGGGCTTCGAGGAATGCGGCCGGATCCGGCTCGTTCCACAGCGGATGGGCTTCGAATTCGCTGCGAAGGCGGGCTTCGAGCGCGGGCATCAGGCGAGCCGACTGGAGAATCCTGGGTTTCATGTTCTCGTTCGTGGAGGGAGTCGCGCCGGCTCGCGCGAGCCGAGGCGAGAGGGTAAACCGTTTGCGCGCGCGCGTCTCGCCGCTGCGCGGCGCGCCGGCCGGCTCGTCATCGCGGCGGGCCCTGCACGGACCAGGACTGCTCCTGCAGGCACGCAGCGATGCGCACATCGAGCTTGTCCAGCAGCCGATGCAGCATGGCCTGCTCGCGCGCGCTCAACGCAACGAGCACCGAGCGCTCCATCTCGCTGAGCGTGGCCGCGATCTCGTCGTGCACGCCGCGCCCGGCGCGCGTCAGGCGCAGGCTCACGCGGCGTCGGTCCTTCGGATCGGCCTGCCGGCTCACCAATCCCTTCTCGGCGAGCATCGTCAACGCCCGCGTCACTCGAAACGGATCCGTCGAGGTCCGCTGCGCGAGTTCCTTGGCCGACAGCGGCTCGTAGCGCGCGATGACCGCCAGCACGCGCCACGTGCCCACCGAGAGCCCGTATCGCTCGTGCGAGGGGGCCAGTGCCGTCCCCATCCGGCTCGCCACGAGCGCGAAGCGGTAGGTGAACCGCTGCTCGAGCGGTAGGAGGCCGTCGCGGCGGCTGCTCTGCGCGTTCTCTTGCATTTGCGCTCGATCGATTCCCGTTGACACGACATTCTAGACGCCATACACTAGCGAAACGCAATAATTGCAGAACGCAAGTAATTGGAGACCGCATGCTGACGCCGCTCCTGTTCGAGCCCATCACCATCGGCGGGCTGCGCGTGCCCAACCGGCTGACGATGCCGCCGATGCACGCGAACCTCGGCTCGATGCAGGAGGGCATCACCGACCGCGGCATCGATTTCTACGTGGCGCGCGCGAAAGGCGGGTTCGGCCTCATGGGCGTGGGCGTCATCGACGCGTTCTTCGTCGACCACGCCGGCAGCCCGCACGAGCTCTTCCTCGACAACGACCTGCACGTGCAGCGCTATGCGCGCCTCGTGCAGGAGTTGCGCCGCCACGGCACGGTTCCCTACGCGCAGATCGGCATCCGGCGCCTGTTCCACGTGAGCCGCCTGCATCGCGAGAAGGCCACCGACCGTCCGAGCCTGGCCGAGATTCCGGCCGAGCAGATCGAGGAGATGATCGAGGCCGTCGTCGCGGCCTCGGTGAGGGCCGCCCGGGCCGGGTTCATGGCCGTCGACATCCTCGGCGTGGGGGGAAGCGGGCACAGCCTGTTCGCCTCGCGCGTGTTCAACGACCGCTGCGACGCGTGGGGCGGCACGCCCGAGAAGCGCATCCGCTTCGCGGTGGAGACGGTGCGCGGCATCAAGAAGGCGCTCGGCGAGGATTTTCCGGTCTTCTACCGGCTGCACGGCAGCGAGTTCCTGCCCGGGGGCTACGGGATCGAGGGTGCCCAGTTCAACGCCGTGCAGCTCGAGCGCGCCGGCGTCTGCTTCTTCAACGTGACGGGCGGCGGGCACGCAACCTCGGTCCCGCAGCTCACGCCGAACGTTCCGCAGGGCGCCTACGCGTACCTCGCGCGCGAGATCAAGCGCGTGGTGGGCTCCGCGGCGGTCGCGGCGTCGAACCGCAACAACCATCCGCTCGAGGCCGAGCGGATCCTGCGCCACGGCTGGGCCGACCTGATCAGCCTGGGACGGCAGTCGCTGGCCGACGCCGACTGGCCGCTGAAGGCGCGCGAGGGCCGGTTTTCCGACATCCGCTACTGCATCGCCTGCAACGAGTGCATGGACACGGCGGTCATCCGCAACGAGCCCGTGCGTTGCCTGGTGAACCCGCGCGAGGGCGCGGCCTCGGAAGTCGAGCCGATCCCCATGGCGCGCGTTCGCCGGCGCGTCGTCGTCGTCGGTGGCGGGGTGGCCGGACTGCAGTTCGCGCTGACCAGCGCCGAGCGCGGGCACGAGGTCACGCTGATCGAGCGCAAGGGGCACCTGGGCGGCATGTGGCAGCACGCCTCGACGCCGCCCGGACGCGAGCAGCTGTTCACCTTCCTCGAATGGCTGGTCGGGCAGTGCGCGAAGGCCGGCGTCGCGTTCCGCATGCAGACCGAGGCGACTGCGGATCTGCTACGCGCGATGAACGCCGATCTCATCGCCGTCTCGCCGGGCAGCGAGCCCGTCGAGTCGTCGCTGCCCGGTGCGGACCTGCCGCACGTGCATCCGGCGACCGCAGCGCTGGAGGGCCGCATCCCGATCGGCGAGCGCGTCGTCGTCATCGGCGGCGGCGGCATCGGCGTGGAGATCGCGCCGTTTCTCGCCCGGCGCTGGCAGGTGCGCACCGAAGTCCTCGATTTCCTCGACGACTACCAGGCGCTCGCCGACAACGATCGCGAGATCCTCGATCGCAAGGGCCACCACGTCACGCTGGTGAGCCGGCAGCGGCGCCTGGGCGGCTCCGTGGGCGGCTCCACGCGCTGGGTGCTCGGCAAGGAGGTCGCGATCGCCGGCGTCGAGATCCTCGTGAACGCGGTGGCGAAGGAGATCACCGCGAGCGAGGTCGTCGTGGAGCAGGGCAACGAGGAAATCCGCATCCCCGCCGACACCGTGTTCCTTGCCACCGGGCTGAATCCCGACACGCGGCTGTACGAGCAGTTGACGGCATCGAAGGCCGCCCCGAGAGTGGAGCTCATCGGCGACCCGGAGCAGGCGATGCACGCGATCGAGAGCGTTTCACAGGCATTCAGGCTGGCGCTCGAAGTGTAGCGACCCGACCGAGGAGCACTCGTGGCACGCGTGGCACGCTATACGCCGGAGACGGTCGCCCGGTACGAGCAGGAGGGGTACTGGACGCGCCAGTATCCGGTGGATTTCTGGCAGGAGAACGCGCTGCGGTTTCCCGAGCGCGACGCGCTCGTGTTCGGCACGCGACGATTCACCTGGAAGGCCGCGGCGCAGGCGATCGACCGCCTCGCCGTCGGGCTCGTTCACTGCGGGTTCGCGAAGGACGATGTCCTCGCGCTGCAGGCGCCGAATTCGGCCACGCTGATGCTGCTGCGGCTCGCGGCCGAGGAAGCGGGCGTGATCTCGCTGCTGGTGCCGCCGACGTTCTCGCGCGCCGAAGTCGGTGCGATTGCCGGCCGGCTGCCGCTGGCCGGCGCGGTGTTGCCGAATACCGAGCGCGCGCGCGAACTGGCCGAGGTCTACCGAGCCGGGGCGGCGCCCTCGTTCAGGCTGCTCTCGATCGGCGAATCGCCGCTGCCGGGTGCGATCGACGTCGAGTCGTGGCTCGCCCGTTCCTGTGCGCCGGGCGAGCCCGCGCGCGTTCTCGAAGGACGTCGCTTTCGGCCCTACGAGTACGCGGCGATCATCACGACGAGCGGCACGACGGGCGCGCCTCGCTTCGTCGAGCACACGGCCTGTGCGCGCTCGGCGTCCGGGCGCGTCTACATCGACCGGCTGCGGCTCGGCTGCGACGACGTCGTCGCCGCGATGGTGTCGGTCTTCGCGGGCAACTGCGATCTCGTCGTGCACCACACGGCGCCGCAGGTCGGGGCGAGAGTCGTGCTCGTCGATCGCTTCGATCCGGAATCCGCCTGTCGCCTCCTCGAGTCCGAACGCGTCACCTGTGCGGTGTTCGTGCCGACGCTGCTGCACCGCCTGCTCGCCTACGAGGGCCTGCGGCGGCACGACCTCTCGTCGTTGCGCATCGTCACGAGCTTCGGGGCGATCCTCGCGCCGGAGATCGCGGCCGAGGTCGAGCGGGTGCTCGGCGTGAAGGTCATCCAGGGCTACGGGGCGTCCGACTACGGGTCGCTGGCAAGCACGTCGATCGACGATCCGCAGCGCGTGCGCCTGGCCGGCGTCGGACGTCCGTTGACCGGCACCGAATTGCGCATCTGCGACGAGCACGGCACGGCGCTCGAGCCCGGCGTGCCGGGGCGCATCTTTGCGCGCGGTCCACATTGCGTGGGCGGCTTCGTGCGCGACGAAGCCGCCACGGCGCAGGCCTGGGAGTCGGGGTACTGCGCGATGGGCGATTTCGGCCACATCGACGACGAAGGCTATCTCTGGCTCTCGGGCCGCGTTCGGGAGCTCGTGATCCGCGGCGGACAGAACATCGTTCCCGCCGAGATCGAAGATGCGATTCTCGGACATCCCGGCGTCGCCGAGGTGGCCGTGATCGGCGTTCCCGACGCCGAGATGGGCGAGCGCGTCTGTGCGGCGATCGTGCCCAGGGCGGGCGCACGCCTCACGCTCGAATCGATCACCGCGCATCTGGGCGAACGCGGGCTTGCCCGGTTCAAGCATCCCGAGCGCCTTCTCGTGCTCGAGACGATGCCGCTGAATCCGGCAGCGACGAAGATCGACAAGCGCGCGCTGCGCGCATTGGCGCTCGGACATCGAACCAGCGACAGGTCGGAGGCAGTTTCCCGGGCGTGAACGCGACGGCCGCCCGAAGGCGGCACGAAAGGAGGAGACCCATGAAGCGAGCGCTGTTCCAAAGGGCCATGGCCGCCTGCGCGGTGCTGGCCTCGATGCATGCGATCGGGCTGCCCACGGCGCACGCGCAGGCGTCGTTCCCCGAGCGGCCCGTGCACATCGTCGTGCCGTTCCTCGCCGGCGGATCGGTCGACACGGTTGCGCGGCTCATCGGCGACAAGCTCGGGCCGCGGCTCGGCCAGCAGGTCGTCGTCGAGAACAAGGCCGGTGCCGGTGGCGTCGTCGGAGCCGACTTCGTCGCGCGTCCCGATGGCCATACGCTGCTGTTGACGCCGCCGGGGCCGCTCACCACGAACGCGGTCCTGCTCAAGAGCATGCCGTACGACGCGCGCAAGGCGTTCGACCCGGTCTCGCTCGTCGCAGCATTGCCGAACGTGCTGCTCGTCGGCGAGAAGCGGGGCGAATGGACCGCGCAGAAGATCATTGCCGAGGCGAAGGCGAACCCCGAGAAGCTCACCTACGGTTCGCAGGGCATCGGCACGACCGGGCACCTGACGGGCGTACTGTTCGACCAGCAGACCGGCGCCAGGCTCACGCACGTTGCGTACAAGGGTTTCCCACCGGTGCTCGTGGACGTGATCGCGGGCCGCGTCGACATGATGTTCGTCGACACCGCGAACGCGCTTCCGCGCGTACGCAACCATTCGCTGATCGCGCTGGCAGTCGCCTCGAAGAGCCGCGTCTCGTCGCTGCCCGACGTGCCCACTTTCACCGAGCTCGGCTATCCCGGCGTCGTCTCGGACACCTGGTTCGCGCTGATGGCGCCCGCGGGAACGCCGCAGGCGATCCGCCAGCGCCTGCGCGACGAAGTGGCGGCGATCCTGAAGGATCCCGAAGTCCTCGATCGGCTGCGCGAACTCGGCGTGGAGCCCGTGGGCGATCAGCCCGACGAACTCGCCGAGCACATCCGCAAGGAATACGAGCGCTGGCGCACGATCATCGAGAGCGCCGGCCTCGGGCCGAAATAGCGGCTCGGCCGTGCGGCTGTACCCGGGGCTCGTGCGCTGAGCCGCCTTCGCTCAGGCGGCGGCCTGCAGGAAGCCCCCGCGCAGTTCCTCGCGCAGGTGCTCGACGAGCAGGCGCACCGAGCGCGGCGTGCCGCGACTCCAGGGACGCAGCGCGTAGATCGAATCGCCGAAGAAGCCCACGGGACGCCAGCCGCCGAGGACTTCGCGCAGCCGGCCGGCGCGCAGCGCCGGCGCCGCGCTGAAGTCGGGTAGCTGCGCGATCCCCAGCCCCGAGAGAACCGCATCGCGAAGGACTTCGGAATTGTTGGTTCGCAGCGGCCCGCGCACGGGAACGCTCGCGCGTGCGCCGTCGTGCGCGCCGTGTGCCGCCGGACCGTCGGCCTCGAAGTGCCAGAGCGCCGGGCCCGGGCGCAGGTAGGCGAGGCAATCGTGCTCGGCGAGCTGCGCGGGCTGCGACGGGCTGCCGCGTCGGCGCAGGTAGCCGGCGCTGGCCACGAGCAGCGTGCGCGTCGCGGCGAGCCGCGTGGCGACGTGGTTCTCGGGCGGCGAGCTCGTGTGGCGAATGGCCAGGTCGAAGCCCTCCTGGGCGAGGTGCACGAGCACGTCGGAGAGCTCGAGCTCGATGCGGATCTGCGGGTACGCGCGCAGGAACGGCTCGAGCGACGGTGCCACGTATTGCCGCCCGAGCGCCACGGGCGCCGAGACGCGCAGCACGCCGCGTGGCTGGGCGGCGAGGTCGCGCGCCGCGGCGACGCTCGACTCGATTCGCGAGAAGCATTCGCTCGTGTCGTCGACCAGTTGTTGCCCGACGTGCGTCAGGCGCACCGACCGCGTCGTGCGCTGCAACAGGGCAGCGCCGACCGTGCGCTCGAGCTCGTTGACGCGTTGGCTCACCGCGGCCTTCGACACGCCAAGCTGGCGTGCCGCCGTCGTGAAGCTTCCGCATCGCGCCACGGCGGTCAGCGCGTGCACGCGCGACCAGACGAGGTCGCTGCGAAAGACGTCGTCGCCGGAAGCCACCGATACCTCGCTATTGTTCACTACAGTGAACGGTATTGTCACACAAGCGTACCCGCTGCGAAGCGCCTGCGCCTAGACTTCCCAGCGTTCATCGGGAGAGACGACATGAATGCAGCGAGCGAGCACGGCGCCCCGGTGCGCCGCCACGACGACCCCGGCACCGTGGGTCACTTCATCGGCGGACGGCGCATCGCCGGCACGGGCGCGACCTCGCCGGTCTACGACCCGGCCACGGGCGAGCGCGCGCGCGAAGTCGCGCTGGCCACGCAGGTCGAGGTCGAGAGCGCCGTCGCGGCGGCGCGCGCCGCGTCTGCCGACTGGGCCGACACCCCGCCGGTGCGCCGTGCGCGCCTGATGAACGCGTTCCTCGCGCTCATGCAGCGCGACCGCGATCGGCTCGCAGCGATGATCACCGCCGAGCACGGAAAGACCTTCGCCGACGCGCAGGGAGAAGTCTCGCGCGGGATCGACGTCATCGAGTTCGCCTGCGGCGCTCCGCAACTGCTCAAGGGCGACTACACCGAGCAGGTCAGCGGCGGCATGGACAACTGGACGATGCGCCAGCCGCTCGGCGTCGTCGCCGGCATCACGCCGTTCAATTTCCCGGTGATGGTCCCCTGCTGGATGTTTCCGGTGGCGATCGCCTGCGGCAACACCTTCGTGCTCAAGCCCAGCGAGCGCGATCCGTCGGCAAGCGTCCACGTGGCCGGGTTGCTGCGCGAGGCCGGATTTCCCGACGGCGTCTTCAACGTCGTGCAGGGTGACAAGACGGCAGTCGAGGCGCTGCTCGATCACCCGGACGTCGCCGCCGTGAGCTTCGTCGGATCCACGCCTGTCGCGCGGCACGTCTACGAGACGGGTGCGCGCCATGGAAAGCGGGTCCAGGCGCTCGGCGGCGCCAAGAATCACATGGTCGTGATGCCCGACGCGGACCTCGACCAGGCCGTGGACGCGCTGATCGGCGCCGCCTACGGCTCGGCGGGCGAGCGCTGCATGGCGATCAGCGTGGCCGTGCTGGTGGGCGACGTCGCCGACCGGATCGTGCCCAGGCTCGCCGAGCGGGCAAGGACGCTGCGGGTGCGCGACGGCATGCAAGCCGATGCGCAGATGGGACCGCTGGTGACGCGCGAGGCGCTCGAGCGCGTGCACCGCTACATCGCGCTGGGCGTCGAGGAGGGCGCCACGCTCGTCGTCGACGGGCGCGGACTCCAGGTGCCGGGGCATGCGAACGGCTTCTTCACCGGAGGGACGCTCTTCGACCACGTGAAGCCGACGATGCGCCTGTATCGCGAAGAGATCTTCGGACCCGTTCTCGGTTGCGTGCGAGTGAGCGATCTTGCCGAGGCGATCGCGCTCGTCGACGGCCACGAGTTCGGCAACGGCGTTTCGTGCTTCACGCGCGACGGGCACGCCGCACGCGAATTCGCGCGTCGCATTCAGGTCGGAATGGTCGGCATCAACGTGCCGATTCCGGTGCCGATGGCATGGCACGGCTTCGGCGGCTGGAAGAGGAGCCTCTTCGGCGACGTGCACGCCTACGGCGAGGAGGGCGTTCGCTTCTACACGAGGCAGAAGAGCGTGATGCAGCGCTGGCCGGCCAGCGTGGCGCGCGGCGCCGAATTCAGCATGCCGACGCCGCGCTGAGGCGGCACGCGGGGTCGTGGCGGGTTACTGCGAGAGCATCGCCACGAGCAGCTTGCTGCCGGTCTCGATGTCGGCGCGGATGCCTTCGCGCGCCGCTTCGGCGTCGCCGGACTTCAGCGCCGAGACGATCGCCTTGTGCTCGGTGTTGGCCTTGCGGTAGTTGTCGAGTGCGTAGAGGTGATGGAAATACGGCGCCACCTGCAGCCACAACTTCTCGATGATCCCGTAGGCCGTGTCGGAACCCGCGGCCCTGTAGACCGTGAAGTGGAATTCGCGGTTCGAGCGCAGGAAGCCCTTGACGTCGCTGCTGCGCGCGGCCTTGAGCATCTCGGCGAGCAGGCGCTCGAGCCGATCGATCTCCTCGGGCGTCACGCGCGCGGCGGCCCACTCGGCTGCGGCGCCTTCGATCTCGAGGCGCACGCGCGTGAGGTCGGCGAGCCGCTCGGCCGTCAATTTCGGGATGCCGATCGAGCGGCTCGCGATGACGGTGAGCGCGTTGGCGCCGACCATCTTCTTCAGCGCCTCGCGAATCGGCATCGCGCTGACGCCGAACGCGTCGGAGAGGGCCTGGATCGTCACGAGCTGGCCCGGGGCGATTTCGCCGTTGAGAATCAGCTCGGCGAGCTGCTCGTAGACGTGCTCCTGCAGCGTCGTCTTGCGAAGCTGCATCGAGCCGATGGAAAGCGCATGGGCGCCAGCTGGGCGCAGGCTCATTCGTTCGTTGACCCCACCGTGGACTCGCCCGATTCGCTCCGGGCCGGCGCGTGCCGTTAAGGTGACGCGCGAGTATATAGATTAGTGATCACTGGTCAAAAGCGCCATCGGCCGAGTCGCCTCGCCGGGAATCGGCGCGTTGACGATGATTTGATCATAGATGTATGATCAGACACAAGCAAGGCACTTGCAGTCCATGCACGGGCAGTCCACCGAGGAGGGAGCATGAAACGTAGGGAATTCACGCGGCTGGCCATGGGCAGCTCGCTGGGCCTGGCCGCGACGCCGCTCGTCCTGAAGTCGGCGCACGCGGCCGAGCCGTATCGCCTCGGCGCCGTGCAGGCGCTCACCGGCACCGGGTCGGTCTCGTCGAAGCACAGCCTGAACGGCATCGAGCTCGCGGTCGAGGAGATCAACCGCGAGGGCGGCTTCCTCGCACGGCACCCGATCCAGCTGTTCGTCCGCGACGACCAGACCAAGCCCGACATCGCGGCGCGCGAAGCGAAGGACCTCATTCTGCGCGACCGGGTCCGCAGCATCATCGGGTCGTTCAGCAGTCACCTGACGCTGGCGATCGAGGAAGTCGCCTACGAGTACAAGGTGCTGCACATCACGGCTTCGGCGAACTCCGAGAGCCTGTCGGTCGGCAACTACAGCCCCTACACGTTCCTCGTCGTCCCCAACAGCTACATGGAGCCCAAGGCGCAGGCGAAGGTCATCGCGAAGATGGCCCGCGACAAGGGCTGGAAGACCTTCGCGACGTTCGCGTCCGACTACGAATGGGGCCACAGCAACACCGACGCTTTCATCAGCGAAGTGCAGAAGGCGTACCCGGAGTTCAAGCTGGTCAAGCAGTTCTGGCCGAAGGCCGGTGAGACCGAGTTCTCCTCGTACGTCACCGCAATCATGTCGGCGAAGCCCGATTTCGTCTTCGCTTCGATTTCGGGAACCGACGCCTACGCGTGGATGCGCCAGGCGCGCGCCTACGGGTTCTTCGAGAAGATCCCCTACACGGCGCTGGTCGCGCTCACCGAAATGATGACGCTCAAGGACGACCTGCCGCGCGGAATCATCTCGGTGAGCCGCGCGCCCTTCTACGCGAACATGGACGTCCCGATGATGGCGGCGATGGTCAAGAACTATCGCGCGAAGTTCGACGGGCTGTATCCGACCGATTTCGCGGTCATGCACTACGACGCCGTCTACGCGCTGAAGCAGGCCATCGAGAAGGCCGCGAGCATCGACACCGAAAAGGTGAAGGCGGCCATGAAGGGGATGACCGTCGAGACGACGCGCGGCAAGCTGCGTTTCCGTGACATCGACAACCAGATGGATGCGCCTTCGTACGTCGGCATCATCGCCGACGATCCGGCCTATCCGTTCCCGATCACGAAGGACACCGTGAAGTTCCCGGGCAACGAGACGTGGCGTCCGGAATCGGAGATTCCGGCGCTGCGCAAGGCCTCGGGCCTGGCGAAGCGACGCACCGCTGCCGACCTGGAGGTCTAGGCGGGCCAGGCCGATGACGGCGATTGCCGCGGCGCCGGGTTGCCCGGCATGCGGGTGCAAGCGCTTCACCGGCGCTTGTCCGGCGCCTCGGCGATCGGATCTCGCGAGACGCGACGACCTGACGAGCATCGAATGACGGCGAGCGAAATCCTGGGCCAGTTGCTCAGCGGGGTCTCGAGGGGAATGGTGCTGTTCCTCATCGCCTCCGGACTCACGCTGACCTTCAGCGTCATGAACATCCTGAACTTCGCGCACGCGGCGTTCTGGCTCGTGGGTGCCTATGTCACCTGGACGATCTGGCACCTGCTGCTGCTGCCGGCCACCGGCTTCTGGATCGCACTGCCGGCGGCCGCGCTGGTGATGGGCGCCATCGGCTGGATCGTCGAGTTCGTCCTCATCCGCCGCGTATACGATCGCCCGCACACCGAGCAGCTGCTGCTCACCTATGCGCTCGTGCTCGTGATCGGAGACCTGATCAAGCTGACGTGGGGCGTCGATGACCGCATCGTGGGCCGGCCCGAGCTGCTGCGCGGCTACGTCGAGCTGCTCGGTGCGCCGCTGCCGCTGTACAGCATCTTCGTGATCGCGCTCGGCTGCTTCATCGCGGCGGCGCTGTGGTGGATGCTGCACCGGACCCGCTTCGGCCGGATCGTCCGGGCGGCGGTCTACAGCCGCGAGATGGTGAGTGCGCTGGGGCTGCCGATCCGGCGGATCTACGCCGGGGTCCTCGCCATCAGCCTGTTCATCGCGGGGCTGGCGGGAGGCGTGCAGTCGCCCATCTCGTCGATCACCCTCGGGATGGACATGAACGTGATCATCGAGGTGTTCTGCATCATGGTGATCGGCGGCCTGGGCAGTCTTGCGGGTGCGTTCGTCGGCTCGCTGATCGTCGGCGTCACGTATTCGTTCGCGATCCTCGTGTTCCCGAAGATGGCGCTCGTGCTCATCTTCCTGGTGACCGCCCTGGTGCTGATCGTCCGGCCGTGGGGCCTGTTCGGCACGCCGATGCGGGTCTGAGTCGATGAGAGACTCCGGCGCCTCCACCGTGGGCTGGCTCGTCGCCGCCGGCGTCGTCGCAGCCGTCGCATTGCCCTTCGCCGCGGGCCTGTTCTGGGTCCACGTGTTCACCGAGATCCTGATCCTCGGCCTGTTCGCGATGAGCTTCAACCTGCTGTTCGGATTCACGGGGCAGCTCTCGTTCGGCCACGCCGCGTACTACGGGGTCGGTGTCTATGCCACGGCGCTGCTGCTGACGAAGACCTCGTTGCCGCTGGCCGTGTGCATGGCCGCGTCGATCGTGCTGGCCGGCGCCTTCGCGCTCGCCTTCGGTTTCTTCTGCGTGCGGCTGACGGGCATCTATTTCTCGATCCTTTCGCTCGCGCTCGGGCAGTTCGTCTACTACGTGATCTTCAACTGGTACGAGTTCACGGGCGGCGACAACGGAATACAGGGCGTCTCGCCGCCGCTCGCGCTGCGCGATCCGTACGCCTACTACTACTTCACCCTCGTCGTCGTGGCGGCCGCCTCGGTGCTGATGTGGCGCATCGTGAACTCGCCGTTCGGCTACACGCTGCGAGCCATCCGCGACAACGCCGATCGCACGCGATTCATCGGCATCGACGTGCGGCGCTACGTCCTGATCTGCTTCGTCATCGCCGGCATGTTCGCGGGCCTGGCCGGTGCGCTGTGGGCGCCTTTCGCGCGCAGCGTCTCCCCGGACCTCGCGAACTGGACGCAGTCGGGTCTTCCGGTCTTCATGACGATCCTGGGCGGACCCTCGCACCTGCTCGGGCCGATGGTCGGCTCGGCGATCTACACGTTCCTCTCCGCCTTCGTGACCGGCTTCACGGTGTACTGGCCGCTCACGATCGGCACGATCATCATCTTCATCGTCCTGCTGATGCCCGGAGGCGTGCTCGGCGCGATCGACGCCGCGTTCGCCGCGCGGCGCACGCGCAGGCGCGCGAGCAACGCCGAGGTCGTGCACGGTTCGCGCGGCGAGGGGGTCGCGGAGTGACGCAGCAGCCGATCCTCAGCCTCTCGGGCGTGAGCAAGAATTTCGGCGGCCTGCAGGCCTCCTCGAATCTCGACTACGTCCTGCACCCGGGAGAATTCTCGGCACTGATCGGATCCAACGGAGCGGGCAAGAGCACCTTCTTCAACCTGATCACCGGCAAGTATCCGATCGACGCCGGCGAAATCCGCTACCGCGACAGGCGGCTGAACGGTCTTCGCCCGGACCAGATCGCGCGTCTCGGGATCGCGAGGGCGTTCCAGGTCAGCAACATCTACCCGACGCTGTCGAGCTACGAGAACGTGCGCCAGGCGGTGCTCACGCGGCAGCGTCGCACGCTCGACTTCTTCCGGTCGGCCCGCTCGCTGGGGCGTGCCGAGACCGAGCAGCTTCTCGAGGCGTGCGGGCTCGCGACGCTCGCCGGCGTCGCGGCCGGCACGCTCTCGCAGGGCGACAAGAAACGGCTCGAACTGGCCGTCGCGCTCGGCACCGAGCCCGACCTGCTGCTCCTCGACGAGCCGACCGCGGGCATGTCGGGCGAGGAGAGCCGCAGGATCATGGCGTTCGTCGACGAGCTGAACCGCAGTCGCGGCCTGACGATTCTCTTCACCGAGCACGACATGGCACTCGTGTTCGGCTTCGCGCGCCGGATCTCGGTGCTGCACCAGGGCTCGATCATCGCCGACGGGTTGCCCGAAGACGTGCGGTGCAACGAGATGGTGCAGAGCGTCTACCTGGGCGAATCGTGATGCTCCTCGAAGCGAGCGGAATCCGCACGTTCTACGGCTCGGGCCAGGTGCTCTTCGATGCGGCGCTCGCCGTCGACCGCGGCGAAGTCGTATGCCTGCTGGGCAGGAACGGCGCGGGGAAGACGACGACGCTGCGCAGCATCATGGGGCTCACCCCGCCGCGCGCGGGCAGCATCCGCTTCGAGGGCGAAGAGCTCGTCGGACGCCCGCCCGACTACGCGGCGCGGCGCGGCATCGGCTACGTCCCCGACGACCGCCTGATCTTTCCCGACCTCACGGTGCGCGAGAACCTCGACGTCGGCCGAAAGCCGCCACGCGATCCCGGCGCGAAGCCGTGGACGATCGACGGCATCTACGAGCTGTTCCCGAGCCTGGTCAAGCTCGACCGGCGGCTCGGGGGTTTCCTGAGCGGCGGCGAGCAGCAGATGCTGACCATCGGCCGCACGCTCATGGGAAATCCTTCGGTGCTCCTGCTCGACGAGCCCGCCGAGGGGCTCGCGCCCATTGTCGTGCGCAGCCTGGGGGACCAGATCCTGCGGCTCAAGCAGATGGGACAGACGATCCTGCTCTCGGAGCAGAACCTTCCGTTCGCGATGCGCGTGGCCGACCGCGCCTACGTGATGAGCAAGGGGACGATCCAGTTCCAGGGAAGCATCGCGGCGCTGGCGGCGAACGACGACATCAAGCGGCAGTACCTGATGGTCTGAAGCCCGTTCCAGCCGAATCCAGGAGTCATCGTGAAGAAAATCATCAACGATCCGTTCGAAGTCGTCGACGAGATGCTCGAGGGGATCCTGCTGGCCCACCCCGGGCATCTGCAGCGCACCGGAGAGACCGGCCGCGCGCTCGTGCGCCGAGGCGCGCCGGTGCCGGGAAAAGTGGGCATCGCCACGGGTGGGGGATCGGGGCATCTGCCCGTCTTCCTCGGCTACGTGGGCCCCGGACTCGCCGACGGCGTTGCGGTGGGCAACGTGTTCTCGTCTCCGGGGCCGCAGCCGATGCTCGATTGCATCCGTGCCGTCGATGCCGGCAAGGGCGTGTTGCTGCTGTTCGGCAACTACCAGGGCGACATCATGAACTTCGAGGCGGCAGCCGAGATGGCGCGCGCCGACGGCATCGACGTACGGATCGCAATCGTCAACGACGACGTGCCGTCGGCGCCGAGGGAGCGCATCGCCGAACGCCGCGGCGTGGCGGGTCTCTTCTACGCCTACAAGCTCGTGGGCGCCCGCGCCGACGAGGCGGTGTCGCTCGACGAGCTCGAGCGCACCGCGCGCGAGGTGATCCGGAACACGCGAAGCGTGGGCGTTGCGCTCGCGCCGTGCACGGTTCCGGCCGCCGGGCGTCCCACGTTCGAGATCGCCGACGACGAGATGGAATTCGGGATGGGCATCCACGGCGAGCCGGGGACCGAGCGCTCCCGGCTGAAGTCGGCCGACGCGATCGCCGCGGCAATGGTCGAGACGCTGCTGGCCGACCTGCCTTTCGTCGCCGGTGACGAGGTGTCGGTGCTCGTGAACGGGCTGGGCGCGACGCCGCCCACCGAGCTCTACGTCCTGTATCGCAGGGTGCACGCGCTGCTGCTCGAGCACGGCCTGAGAATCGACCGCAGCTTCGTCGGCGAGTATGCGACCTCGCTCGAGATGGCGGGCTGCTCGCTCACGCTGCTCAAGCTCGACGACGAGCGCAAGCGGCTCCTGCACGCGCCGGCCTTCTCGCCTTTCCTGCTGCAGAAATCATGACGGCGACGAATGCAGGCGGCGATCCGGTGATCGCCATCGTCGATGGCGTTGCCGCCGATCTCGAGGCCGCGCAGGAACGCCTGACGCAGCTCGATTCGGCACTCGGGGACGGCGGAACGCGAGTCGGCCATGAGCGTGCCGTGCCCGCCTTTCATTTCCCGTGGAACAAGGAGTCGTGGTGGTGAGTGACGTCAAGGTGCGAAAGGAGTTTCTGGTCATCGAAGACACGTTGCGCGAAGTGGGCCGCGACGTCGAACCGCGCCTGCGCAAGGTGGCCGCCATCGCGGTCGTGGAGAATCCGCTGGCCGGGCGCTATTGCGAAGACCTGTCCATGCTCGTCGACTTCGGCGAGGTTCTCGGCGAGGTGCTCACGCGTCGCGCGGTGGACGCGCTGGGCGTGCCTCGCGGGCAGGTCAAGGGCTACGGCAAGGCCGCCATCGTCGGCACCGCCGGCGAGCTCGAGCATTGCGCGGCGCTCATCCATCCGAAGATGGGCAAGCCGCTGCGCGCGGCCGTCGAAGGCGGCAAGGCGATCATTCCGTCGACCAAGAAGCGCGGGGGTCCGGGAACCCGCATCGACGTTCCGCTGTTCTTCAAGGACGACGAATGGTGGATGCCGTATCTGGACGCAATGGAGATCAACGTGCCCGATGCGCCCGCGCCCGACGAAGTCGTCGTCGCCGTCGTTCTCAGCAGCGGCGGACGTCCGCTCGCACGGCTCGGCACGGAGCAGGAAACGAAGGAGCAGCGCGAACGTCGCGCGGTGGGCGCCGCGAGGTAGTCCCTTTGCGCGGGGCCTCGAGGGGCTTCGCGCGCAGGAGGTTGGATCCGATGATTTCCGATATTCCCGATACCCTCACGAGCCCGCGCGCCGCGGGCACGTTGCGCCTGGGCCGCGACGAGCAGGAAATGCTCGACGGAAAGCAGGGACCCGCGCGTGCGAAAGCCATGGAGCTGCTCGTGCGATACGCCGAGGGGCTCGGCGCCGAATCGTTCGTCGACACGAACAACGTCACGCTGATCGCCGGCACGCTTCCCGACATCGCCGTGCTTCGAAAGGCGGTGCCCTCGCTCGACATCGATGCCGTCGCGTCGAAGTTCTACCTCGGCAGCGACGAGGTCGTGGTCGTCGACAAGGTGAAGGCGTTCACGACGAGCAACGCCACGCACCGTGACCAGAAGTATCCCGACCTGCAAAGGGGCGGCGCCGAGGCGTGCGAGCTGATGCGCAGGATCGAGGCCTACCTGAAGCGCATCGGTGTCATCAACCTGCTCACCTGCACGCCCTACCAGTCGGGAAACACGCCGAGCAAGGGCGAGCACTGCGCCTGGATCGAATCGTCCGCGCAGGCGTTCTGCAATTCGGTGCTCGGCGCGCGCACGAACATCGAGGGGCAGCACAGCTCGTTCGCCTCCGCCCTCACGGGGAAGACGCCCCTGTGGGGCATGCACCTCGACGAGAACCGCCACGCGAACGTGCGGGTCGAAGTCGAGGCGCAGCCGGTGAGCGCGCAGGACTGGTACCTCATGGGCTACCACTTCGGCACGCAGCTCGGCCAGGACATTCCCGTCTACACGGGCGTGCAGCGCACGCCGGGGCGCTACAGCCTGATCGCGTTCAGCGCGGCCGGCATGACGCCGGGGAGCGTCGTGATGTACCACATCATCGGCGTCACTCCCGAGGCGGCGACGCTCGAGCAGGCGTGCGGGAACCGCCGCATCGAGCGGGTGCTGGGCTACGGGCCGCGCGAGCGCGCACAGGTGTACGAGCGGCTGAACCGTTCCGACAAGGACGAAGTCGACATCGTGATCCTCGGCTGCCCGCACTACGGCCTGGAGCAGATGAAGACGGTGGCCTCGATGCTCGAAGGCAAAAGGATCCACGGGAACGTGGCGCTGTACATCACGACGATGCGATCGGTGAAGGCGGTGCTCGACCGCGAGGGTTACTCCGACACGCTCAGCGCCGCCGGCGCCATCGTGCTCGAGGACTCCTGCGGACTGGTGCTCAACATCATGGATCCGTCGGCCGTCGTCGCCTCCGATTCCGCGAAGATGGTGCATTACGTTCCCGGCACCACGGGGGTGAGCAAGGTCTGGTTCGGGACGACGCAGGAATGCGTGGACGCGGCGATCACCGGCAAATGGCGAGGCACGCTGAAATGAAGGCATCGGTGCTGCAGGGGCGAAAGGTTCACGGCGGAATCGTCGAAGGCGAGGCGCTCGTGACCACGGAGGCAATCGGCGGCTACGGTGCGTTCGACCTCGATACCGGAGAGGTCATCGAGGCGAACCACCCGCTGCGCGGCGCGAGCGTCGCCGGCAAGGTCCTCGTGTTCTCGAGCGCGAAGGGATCTTCGTCGTGGTCGGTCTGGCACCAGGCGCTCGCGATCAACGGCGTCGCGCCGAAGGCCTACGTGGTTCGCGCGTCGAATTCGCAGGTCGCGCTGGGTGCGGTCGTGCTGCGCATCCCCACGGTTACCGACCTCGACCGCGATCCGACCGAGGCGCTCGAATCGGGCGACCGCGTGCGGGTGAACGGCGACGAGGGCACGGTCGAGATCCTGCAGCGCAAGCCGCGCTGACGCGCGCCGCGCTCCCGAGCCGCGCGCGAGCGCCCGCGGCGCGCGGCGCCGCCCACGCGCGGCTCGACCGGGCCGCCGCCGACCGCTGCAAACGGTTGCAATTCACGCTTGGAGCCGCGGCGGGTCTATGCCGGGAACGAGCGGCCGAGGTCGATTGACAGACCCGATCCGGGCGACTAGAGTCGCCTGCAAGCGCTTGCAGCAATTGTCGGGAGACGTCACGTTGACCACGACCAAGAACGCGCTCGCCAGTACCCTCCTCGAATGCGGCGCAAGCCACGCGTTCACGCTGCCCGGCCTCGGCATCACGTGGATGCTCGACGAGTTCCACGAGATCCGTGACCGCTTCCGGCTCGTGCTCGCGCGCTCCGAGCAGATCGCCTCGGTGATGGCGCAGACCTGGGGGCGCCTAACGGGCAGGCCCGGCGTGTTCATGGCGCAGGGGCCGTTCGCCAGCTCCACGGGAGCGTTCGGCATTCTCGAGGCGCAGTTCAGCGGCTCGCCGATGGTCGTGCTGACCGACACGTCGTGCTACGACGGCTTCGGCATGTACGGCGTCTACCAGACGATGACGGGCGACTACGGTGCGGCCGACGTGCGCACGGTGCTCGGCACGATGACGAAGTACTGCGGCTATGCGACCGAGCCGCACGAAGCCGTCTACGCGTTGCAACTGGCGTTCAAGCACGCGCAGCTGCCGCGAATGGGGCCGGCCGCGGTGGTCCTGAAGACGCTGATGGCCTGCGCCTGCGCCCGCTCGGCCGGGACATAGGTCGTTGTGAGCAGCGTGGTCCCGCGGTTGCGCATGATGCGCGCCTTGATCAGCGCTTCGCCGATGCCGACGATGGACTCGGCCTCCAGCGTGTGCGCCTGCCCGTTGCGCAGAGCATCGTACGCCGCCAAGTCGGCCTCGGTCACGATCGCCGAAATGCGCAATCCGCAGCGCGGAGATCTGCGCGATGCGCACGTCGCGCGGAGCATGGAGCTTCGTTGCCCGTGCCGTTGATCCACACGCTGGTGCTGCCCGCAGCAGGGGCGGCTGTAACCGCGATTCGGTCACGGGGTCGGTCGGGCCGGCGGCCAGTGGGCGGCGTGCTTTCCGCTACAGGCATCGGACCTACGCCATGGGACCGGTTCGCAGTCATGTGGATGATGGCGAAGCGGCGCCGACACTGAGACCGTGCGGGCAAGCCCCCGCGCAGGTCTCGCATGCATGCCGCAGCAGCTCGGCCGCCGACAGGCGAGCGCCGCCGCTTGCCCGATGGTGCACCCGTCCACTACGAGCGCCACCGCCCGGAGCGAACGGCGCTGTATCGCCTGGTCCAGCAGCACGCGGCCAGCTTCATCGCCCACACCGAGGCCGGCACCGGATCGGCGCTGCCGAGGTTCGTCAAGGACGAGTTCGACGCCTTCCTCGAGTGCGGCATGCTGGCGCATGGCTTCCTGAGGCTGCGCTGCGGGCAGTGTAGCCATGACAGGCTGCTGGCCTTCAGTTGCAAGCGCCGGGGCTTCTGCCCGTCGTGCGGTGCGCGGCGCATGTCGCAGACAGCGGCGCACCTGGTCGACCACGTCATCCCTCATGTGCCGGTGCGGCAGTGGGTACTGTCGCTGCCGATCCCGTTGCGCGTGCTGCTGGCCGCCCAGCCCGAGCTGGTCACGCCGGTGCTGCAGGTGGTGCAGCGCGGGATCACGCACCATCTGCTGACCGATGCCGGCCTGCGCGCCAACGAGGGTCAGGGCGGCGCCGTCACGCTGATCC
>WBZV01000480.1_pt1 | contig 23728 bp, 16 predicted proteins | sample 5204221 | NCBI WGS metagenome assembly WBZV01 (sample SAMN12344360, study PRJNA552823) | activated sludge metagenome | biome: Activated sludge suspended growth; feature: Nitrification reactor; material: Wastewater; isolation source: activated sludge from nitrification reactor of wastewater...
GATTGAGGGTGGGCTCTGATGGCACTGGTCGCTCCTCTCTGCACGAGTGGTTTTCCTACGACCAGTATGCTGTCAGAGCCCGCTTATGTCTATACCAGCCCCTCGGCTGCCAAATTCGGAAGTACTGCTAGTGCCAGCCTGCCTTTCCGCACCACTTCATCAACCGCCGATGTCCGAAGCCGCGATCTCCCAACAGGGTGACCGAACAGCCCTCTGGGATCAGCTTCATGGCTCGATCGAGCACGGCCACATACCAGTCGTAGCGGATGCTGTGGCTGCGGGTGTCGAAGGTCTTCCAGCACAGTGGCAGGGCTCGGCCCCGGAAACACAGCGACAGGCGCACCACGACGCAGGCGCCGTTGGGACTGGTGCCGTCGATCGCCAGCCGAAGATCCTGGCCCGCCCAGCCGGCAAGGGCTGTCTGGATGAAGGGCCGGTAGTACGCCGCGACATCGACGGTGCCGTTGCACAGCCAGCGATAAAGCCGCCGCAGCTTGCTCTTCGCCTTGGCCTGGCCGTGTACCACCACCAACCAGCGACTCAGATGCGGGCTGCTGCTCATCAGCAGGGCCGTCACGACCCAGGCGAATACCCGCTGTCGCCGGATGTCCTCGCGGGGATTGGCTTGGCGCACCACCTTCAGGACCGTAGAATGGGCTTGCAGGTTGGTGGACATCGTGAAACCTCTCGTGGTGGGTGTGAAGAGCTTTCCACGATACACGGTCTTCGCGATGTCCGCCAGCCTCGCTCATACGTTCTGTCACCCTCTCTGGCCTCACTGCTCAAACGTTCTGTCACCCCGTCAGGTGCAGTCTACTACAGCCAAGGAGCAACTCTAATGAAGACACAACGGGAAATACCAGTCATTATCACGATGATTGCCATACTAGTCGCTATCGCGGCGGTGGAGCTACTGGTGGGTCGCCCATCGAGCACAAATGTATCATCTAATGCGCCTGCGACAGGGTCGGGTGTGTTGAGTCGAGACGACGCAATCGCAACGACGGTCTCGTTCATTAATGATCGCGTTGGACCTACTCAGTTTATCACGATAGAGCCTAGGCTAATGAGTGTTGGCCAGGCGAAGAGTCTTGAGAGCGTAGACGGCGTGCCCTTCTTTGGCTCGCGAGAGGAAGCAGACATGGCTTCTTCTCCAGTGTGGGTAGTTGTATTCAGTGTAGACAAGAACTTGGCACAGACAGATCTGTTCGGCAGTGGCGGCCTTGAGAAAGACCTCTACCTCGGAAAGGCGGGCGCGGCATACGTGTGGCCAGATGGATCAAGTCGCGGATCGGTTACGATAGATGCAACAGCCGGTGAAGTGATAGGCTGGACCGCACATAGCCGCGAATCGACAACCGATGTCTTCTACGACCGAGTACTCGCTTACCCTACATCCCAGGCGCCATAGTAGCAACCTCGGATACCTCGACACTATTCCTGGACTCTTGACAAGCCCCAGGTCCACCGACTATCGCTGGAGTGGTTGTAGGTCGGCGGGATGAAGGCGCCGGGGAGGGCATCAATCCGCCTTGGCCTGTCTGGCTGGCCGAGGCGGACCGCGTTTGACCAGCGGTTGGGGGGTGTGGCCAAAAGCCGTCCAGATCGCCAAAGTCCACCTGGCGCCGGTGGTCTTGATGGGCCAAGCGGGGCCATTGGGGTCTGACGCTCCGTCGGGTCGGCTGGCCCGGACGGGACTTGGTCACACCCCTCTCGGTTCAACACGGACTGGGGTCGCGTGCTGCTATCTCTGTGTGACAACATGCAGATCTCGAGAGTTGCCCCGCCTCGCCAATAGGCAGTAAACGGGCCACCCTATTGGCACTCCCTGCGGCTACCCCTCCCTCTGAGCTGAGGCCCCGCCGCAACCCCGGACGATAACCCCGCCTGCCGGTCCTTCCGTCGGCGGGTCTTTTGTTGTCGAGGGGCCAGGGATGGCAAGTAGCACCCCCCTCATCAGCGACAGGCGACAGGAGCCGGGTGAGCGCCCCGGCCCCGCCTACACCGCGAGTGCCAATCGTCTCGTTGGGCATGACTGAGGTATCTCCCTGCCCACGAGCAGGAGCGACAATCCATGAACTGAATAGGTTATGATAATGATGATTAGAACGATCGAAGATCCGCTGGCCAGCACCGACGATCGAGCCCCTTATCCGGCCTCATCCACCCTTGGAAGCGAGCATTGAAATGGTGAACCTGATCATGGCCCTGGCGAACCTCGGACCCAAGCTGCTCTGGGACGCCGAGCCTCCGGACGACCCGCTGGACCTGCCCCTGCGGCGCGCGAGCTGACGCCGCCGGCCCCGCCTTCGGGGCCCCTGGCCGGGGATGGCCAACGAGGCCGGACCCCAGCGACAACCGGATAGGAACGATCTCAAGCGGCGGCCCTCCAGCGATGGAGCGGCCGCCGCTCTTCATGTCGGGACGGGGTGTGGGCGCTGAATGGGGTTAAAGTCATAGGCGGACTTGGGTCAACTCCGCCTATGACTTGGGTCCACTCCCCAGGGAACTTGGGTCAGGTCCGCCTGTGAGTTGGGTCCAGTTCCCAGGGGAGTTGGGTCAGGTACGCTGGGGAGTTGGATGACGTACGCCTAGGACTTGGGTGCGTGCAGCAGGCGCTGGGCTTGGGGATTAGCCGAAAGTCGTAGTGGGAAGGGGTGCGCTACTGCCTGGCGCTTGCGCCACTTCGTCCTCTCCTGTCAGCTGCGCGACGATGGCAACGAGTTGTGCGGGCATCCGCGCCCGCGCGCCATACCGCCACGGGGACCGCCCGAGCGCCCTGCCCCGCGATGCGGGCATGGATCAAGCGACTGCAGCCACCCCGGCGCGGAAGGCGGCCAAGGTCGGCGCCTCGTCGGCCAGGTCCAGGAGCCGCTCCAGGGACTCAAGGTCGAGGCTTTCCAACAAGGGCGCCAGGTCATCGCCGGCGTCGCCGAAGCGCCGCCTGAGTACGTTCAGGATGAAGCGTTGGGCGGTCAGCCGACCACCCAAGGCCATGCCCCGTGCCTCGCCTTCCGCGCGCCCCTGCTCGCGCCCCTGCTCGCGCCCTTGCTCGATCCCCTTGGCCAGGATCTCCTCGTAGAAGGTCATCCCTGTCACTGTCTCCATATCCCACCTCATCAGTTGCAGCATCGGCTCGCGGCCCAGGATCAGCCCGACGAAGTAAGCCAGCAGGTTCTCCATGCCGGGCAGGTCCGCTGAACCGCACAGGCGGTCCAGGACGCCGGCCAGGAGCGTCGGGTCGTCGCCGCCGCGCATCACGGGCACCAGGGGGAGGAGCCCGATGACACCGGCCTCCGCGGCTTCCCGCGCATCCAGCTCCCACAGGCGAAGGATGCGGAAGTCCCGATGGGCCTCCCGGCCGGATCCGGTTCGGGCCTTCGTCGATCGGTGATTGCAGGTTGACGGCTCCCACCGCAGCCTCTCGGGGCGATCACAGGGCGCGCCCCGCCCTGGGGGACGGCCAGACGGACGTCAAGCTCCACCAAGCGTAGCTCTCACACCATCCCCCGTCCGTGCGGCCCCAGCAAGCACCACCGTGCGCCGAACCACCGGCCTTCCGCTATTCTCCCCACACCTCCGGCCCCCCTCCCGCCGGTCGCTGATTCTTGGTATCCTCTACCCTCGTATCCCCCATCCCCTATCGCACCGCCCCCCTATCCCCACCCCTCCTATCGCCGCTCGTTCCCGGAGACCCCACCGTGCAACACGCCCGCCCCCAGCGCCCGCTCCCCCGCCCCCGGTGCGCCCTGCGCGCCGTGCGTCGCGCCGGCCTCTTCCTCCTCGCCGCCCTGCCCCTGCTCGCCGGCCGGGCGCCCGCGGCCGCGGCCCAGTCGGCCTACCCGCCGCGGGACGGGGTGCTGGCCGTGGAGGAGGGCATCGGCATCAGCGCGGAGCGGGTGCAGCGCGAGTTCGAGGAGCGGCTGGGCGGAGCCGATGTCGACGGGCTCTTCCTGGTGGTGGAGAGCTGCCAGCCCGACCCCGAGGCCTACCTCGACGAGGCTCTGGCCCATTACCGGCTGGCCCCTGGCGCCGGGCAGATGTACGACGACGCCGTGGTCTGGCTGGTCTGCTACGACCCGCGCTTCGTGGGGATCTACTACAGCAGCGAGAACCCCCTCTCGCCCGGCTTCGAGCAGGCGCGGGTCAGCGAGGCGGTGGCCGGCGCGATGGGCGAGAAGCTGGCCGCCGGCAACCTCACCGGCGCCCTGGTGACCGGCATCGAGGGGCTGGCCGCCGCCCTGCCCGCCACCGCCGCCCAGCCCGCCGCGGGGCAGGCCGATGCCGTCCCCGCCGGCGCGGTCGCCGAGGGCAGCGGGCAGGAGGCCCCGGACCCCGACTCCGACTCCGACACCGGCCGCACCATCGCCTGGATCGCCCTCGCCGGCTGCGGGCTGGGCGGGCTCTGGCTCTGGCGGCGGGAGCGGGACAAGGCCCTGGCCGCCCAGGCCCGCGCCGCCAAGGAGGACCCCGCCGCCGCCCCCCGCCAGGCCCTCGCCGCCAGGCTCGCCGAGCTGAAGACCTCGCTCACCCCCGAGAGCGCCGCCTTCAGCCGCCTCGCCCTGGCCTACGGCAGCATCTCCGACCAGGCCATGCTGGAGGTCCACCAGCGCCACCAGGGCATGGTCGCCCGGCTGGCCGCCCTGGACGGCCGCGTCGCGCGCCTGCCCGCCAAGGCCGAGGCCGCCGAGCTGAGCGCCCTGGCGGCCGAGGCCGACCAGCTCCTGGCCTACGTCGACGAGGTGGCGCGGGAGGCCGACCACGTGGCCATGCTGCAGGAGAAGGCTCCCGTCCTGGCCGTGGATGCCCGCAAGGCCATCGTGGCCGCCAAGGAGGTCTACAGCGCCCGGCAGCCCAAGCTGGAGGGCCTGAGCTTCCCCGGGCCGGACCAGGCCCTGGCCATCCCCTCGCTCCTGGTGGACCAGGCCGAGTCCCTCCTCTCCGCCGGAGACCGCCTCTCCGCCGGCCGGCTGGCCGAGGATGCGACCAGCCTCGCCCAGCGCCTCGGCCAGCTCCTGGAGCGCATCCCCGCGCTCGACCAGCGCATCGACGAAGGGGTGCTGCTCCACGAGCGGGTGGAGGCCTACGCCGAGGCCAACTGGGCCGACATCCGCGGCAACGGCTCGGAGGCCGAGGAGAGCTGGGAGGCCGCCGTCACCATGCTCGAGCGCATCCTGCGCGGCGCCGAGGAATCGTTCGGCGCCGATCCCGCCGCCGGCTTCATGGCCAGCCTGGACCAGGTGTCCGCCGAGCTGGACCGTTCCGGACGCCTGATCGACGCCATCGCCGAGCGCCTCCAGCGCCTGGACCAGGCGCGGGGCTCCGCCGTCAGCGCCCTGGACGGCCTGCGCCGCTCCATCCAGGAGGGGCGGGCCTTCCTGGCCCAGCCCGAGGTGGGCGCCGACGTGGACGGCGCGCCGGAGGGCCTCCTGGACCAGGCCGCCGCCGCCGCCGAGGGCATCGTGGCCGCGATGGGGCAGGCCAAGCCCGACTGGATGGCCATCCTGCGCCAGCTCGAGGAGGCCCAGCAGCAGGTGGCCGCCGCCCTCGCCGAGGCCAAGGCCCAGGACGCCCAGCTGGACGCCCTCAAGGCCGCCTGGGAGACCGCGCGGCAATCCGCCGTCGCCGCCGTCGACCGGGCGCAGGGCTACCTCAGCAGCCACCGGGGGGACCTGGACGCAGCCGGCGCCGCCTCCCTCGAGCCGGCCCAGGCCGCCCTGCGCGCCGCCGACGAGGCCTGGCGCCAGGCGAGCAGCCTGGAGGACCGCGCCCGCGCCGAGCGCATCAACGCCGCCACCGGCAAGGCCCAGGAGGCGCGCGATGCCGCCGACCAGGCCTACCAGCGCCTGGCCGCGCTCATCGCCCGCGAGGAGGAGCGCCGAAGCTACATCCCTCGGCCCACCTGGATCGGCCCGTCGGTCCCCTTCCCGGTGGACCGGCGCCCCATGTTCCCGCTGGACCCCTTCGGCGGCGGCGGCTGGGGGCGCATCGGCGGGGCGGGCCTGCCGCGGCCCAGCGGCTGGGGCGGCCGGCCGCGGGCCAGCACCCGGCCCATGGGCGGCGGCGGGCGCAGCGGCGGCACGCGGCGCGGCGGCGGCACGGGCTGGTGAGCCGGACGACACCGCCGCCCGAACCGGCGGCTCCCTGGCCGACATCGCTCGGCCGCCCGCCGCGCCGCATCCTCATCCTCAAGCCCTGTTGCCTGGGGGACGTGCTGCTGGCCACCCCCCTGGCGGCCGCCCTGCGCGCCGCCTGGCCGGAGAGCCACCTTGCCTGGGCGGTGGGGGCCCACAGCCGGCCGGCCCTGCTGGGCAACCCCCACGTGGATGCGCTGCTGCCCCTGGACGGCTGCCTGCGCGCCGACCTGTCGGCGAGGCGTTTCCTGGCCGGCGCCCGGCGCCTCAGGGCCGAGCGCTTCGACCTGGTCCTGGTGCCGGACCGCTCGCCCCTCCTCGGCCTCCTCGCCCTGGCCAGCGGCGCCCCCCTGCGCCTGGGCCTGGGTCAGGGCTGGCGGGCCCTGCCCTACCACCGCGCGCTGCCCGCCCCCTGGTCGCCGCCCCGGCACGAGGCCCTGCTCTACCTGGACCTGGCCGCCGCCCTGGGGCTCCCGCCGCCCCGGCCCCTGCGCCCGGTCTTCGTGCCTGCTGCCGAGGCCCGGCGGACGGCGGCCGCGTTGCTGGCGGAGGCGCCCGGCCCGGCGGAGGCCCCCTTCCTCGTCGTCCACCCCGGCGGGGGCATCAACCCCGGCATGAGCCTGCTGGCCAAGCGCTGGCCCGCCGAACGCTTCGCGGCGGCGGCGGGCCGGCTGGCGGAGCAACAGGGAGCACGCATCCTCCTCCTGGGGGCAACGGGCGACGCCGCGGCGGCGGCCGCCTTCCGCCTGGCCCTCCCGCCCGCGGCCGGGGCGCGCCTGCTCGACCTCTCCGGCCGCCTGGACCTGGGCCAGGCCGCGGCCTGCATCGCCGCCGGCCGGCTCTACCTGGGCAACGACAGCGGCCTGGCCCACCTGGCCACCGCCGTGGGCACGCCGGCCCTGGTGCTCTTCGGCCCCACGGACCCGGCGCGCTACGGCCCCCTGCCCGGCTGCGGCCTCGCCCTCAGCCCGCCCGGCGCGGCCCCCGGCCAGGCCCTCCGCGGCCTGGAGGGCTCCACGGCCATCCTGGACCTGGATGTCGACCAGGTGGCGGCCGCGGCGCAGGCGCTGTGGGCGGCGGCTGGCGGCCAGGCAGGGCGGGGGGGGCGTTCGTAGGGTGGCGGGGGGCCGAGGGGGGCTGCGAAGCCCGCTTGGCGCAATGGTCACGATCCGGCGGCCAGCCCCCGATCTCAGCGAACCGTCGCCGCCGCCTGCGCCAGGTCCTCCGGCGCGACGGCGAAGGCCCGGCCGAAGCCGGCGTTGAAGAAGCCGCGCCGCGGCGTCAGGCGCACCAGGTGGAAGTCCGCCAGGCGGAACATCATCTCGTGGCCGGGCAGCCGGGCCAGGTAGGTACCGCGGGCCGCGGCCTCCTCGGCCGAGCCCCGCTCCAGCACCTGGGCCTGGCAGCTCAGGCCGAGGCGGTGGTGGGCCAGGATCTCGCCCTGGCCGCGGTCCGGCTGGAAGAGCATCAGGCTGACCTCGGGCCGGGCCCTGAGGTGCCCCTTGTGCGCCGACAGCTCCGAGAGGTGCAGGAGAAAGCCCGCGAAGCCGGCCTCGGGGACATAGGCCACCATGGCCGTGTAAGGCAGGCCCGCCTCGTCCAAGGTGGCCAGCACGGCCTGCCGCTGCCCGGCGACGAGCTGCCCCAGCTGCGTCCAGGAGGCCGCGTCGAAGGTCTGCAGGAGGTCTTTCTTGGGTTCGGTGGCGGGGGTGTTCATGCTGCGAGGGGCCTCTTCCGAGTCGGGGGGGCGGGACGAGCCAACGGCAACGGCAGCCTCTGGGCGGGGAGTCGACAGCACTGCCGTCCCGCTCATGGTATCATCTGCCGCGCTGCGCCTGGCCCACGGGCGCCGCTCTGCTACGGACCGGGCCCGGTTCGCCCAAGTCCCCCTGGTCCTCCGTTCAGCATTGGCGTTTGGAAGATCAGGAGCGTTTCGCATGAAGTCGCAAGCCTACAGCCGCCTCCTCTTGAGCCTGGCCCTCTGGCCCCTGGTGGCGGCCTGCGGCGGGGCGCCGCAGACCACCCTCGAAGGGCGCAGCGAGCTGCCGGACGAGGAGGATGGCCTCATCGTCGGCATCGCCGACACCGGCACCGGGCCGCAGTTCCTGCTGGTGGACCCCGACGGGGGCGATGTCGAAACCTGGCAGTTGGACGACGACCGGGGCATCCAGGAGCAGGGCCAGGCCTGCACCGAGGGTCGGCCGCGCCTGGCCTGGATGGAGGAGGACGCGTCCTTCCTCTACAACGGCCAGATGGGCTGCCAGGACGGGCCCTGGACCATCGACGACAAGGGCCGGGTCAAGCGCCTCGGCGACCTGCCCGACGACCTCGACACCGAGGACCTCGTCGGCGCCCTGCCCGCCCCGCGGGGCGGCCGCATCGCCTTCGTCCAGCGCTACCAGGACGACGATGACGAGGACTACGAGGATGTCGCCGTCATCGAGGAGAACCGCGAGGACTGGGCGCAGTGGTCCGAGCTGCCCCCCGGCCGCATCCTGGCCATGGACTGGTCCCCCGAGGGCGACGCCCTGGCCGTCCTGCACTGGGACAGCGACGAGGAGCAGCTCAGCATCCGCCGCATCGATGCCGAGGGCAACGAGACCCTGCTCCTGGGCGAGGACCAGGACGCCGACCTGGACCTGGACGAGGACCAGATCCGCCCCTTCCTGCGCTGGTCGCCGGACGGGACCACCCTGGCCTTCGTGCACGAGGAGGCGCCCGACAGCCTCCAGCTCTTGGATCTGGCCAGCAGCGAGGTGGAGGAATGGGAGTTGGCGACGGATCCCGACGACCTGCTCGCGGAGAACAGCACGGCCGACGAGAGCGGCATCCAGGCCATGGCCTGGTCCCCCGACGGGGACGAGGTGCTCCTGGCCACCGGCGGGCGCTGCTTCAAGCGCATCACCCGCGAGGGCCGGGTGGAGGAATGCACCGACCTGCTGTACACCGCCTCCCTCGAGGACGAGGACGAGGAGCCCAAGGCCCTGACCGAGGTGCAGCAGCGGGGCACGGTGGACCTGGTCTGGCCTCGCTGAGCGACCGGGCCCTGATGGCAAGACGATGACGGCGCCTCCGACCCCACCGGAGGCGCCGGCCCGCAGCCTGGCCGCGGCCCCGCTCCCGCCGGCCGCCCGGTCCACGTCCTGGGCGGCCGGCCTCTTCGCCCTGGCCCTCCTGGCCCTCCTGGTCCGCCTGCCCTACCTGCAGCAGGTGCCCCGCTTCACCGACGAATGGGACGACACCGAGACCGCCCTGGCCATCGCCCACGAGCCGGGCTACTGGCCCCTGATCTCCAACGACCATTACAACGGGCCCGTCTTCCACTACCTGTTGGCCGCAGGCTTTCGCCTGGGGGCCGGCCTCTGGTGGCCGCGGGCGCTGGCCCTGTTCCTGGGGGTGGGGGCCGTCCTGGCCACCGCCGCCCTGGCCCGCAGCCTGGCCCTGCTGCTCGCCCGGCCGCAGGAGGGCGGCCGCTTGGCAGGAGGGAGCGGCGGGCGGGATGACGGGTCGGCGGCCGGCGCCGAGGACCGGGCCCGCCGCGCCGGCCTCATCGCCGGCCTGCTGATGGCCACCAGCTTCGTCCCCGTGGCCGTCAACAGCCACCTCGCCTGGTCCAACAGCAGCACGCCCTTCTGGACGACCGTCTTCCTCTGGCTGCTGGTGGATGCCCTGCGCCTGGACGCGCCGCGCCGCCTGGTCCTGGCCGGCCTGGCCGGGGGCCTGGCCCAGCAGACCCACCCCTCGGTGCTGGCCATCCTCCTGGGCGCCCTGCTCTGGGCGGCCCTGTGCCGGCCGCGCTGGCTGAGAGGCCCCTGGCCCTACGCCGCCGCCCTGGCCGGCCTCCTGGCCTTCGGCAACGTCATCGCCTTCAACCTGCTCAGCCAGGAGGGCGGCTCCCTGGCCATGGCCCAGGAGCGGGACTACGCCTTCAGCGGCCGCTTGCCGGAAGGCGCGGACTACCTGCGCAACCTGGGCGGCGCGGTCCGCCTGAGCTGGCAGATGCTCGGCTCCAGCTTCCAGGCCGTCATCGACGAGACGACGGACGGGGCGGCCCTGAGGCGCATGCTGCTGCACCCCGGCGCCCTCGCCGCCGTCATCGCGGGGCTCCTGGCCATGGCCGCCCTGGCCCGCCGCCGCGCCGGCAGCCTGCCGGCCCTGCTGTGGCTGGTGGCCCTGCTCTTCCTGCCGCTCTTCAACCAGGCCTGGCACCACTACATCCTGGCCCGTTACCTGGCGCCCCTGCTGCCGCCCTGCTTCGCCGCCATCGGCCTGGTGCTGGCGCCCGGGCTGGCGGGCAGCGATCTTCGGACTCGCCGCCGCTCCTTCCTGCTGACCCTCTGGCTCCTGATCCTGGTCCTCCATCCCTTGTGGCGCCTCAACGCCTACTACCGCGCGGAGACGGCCGCCCACAAGGACAACCGCCGCCTCTGGCAACTGGGCGAGGCCCTGCCGGCGCGGGCCACGGAGGCGCGCCCCGTCTGGCTGGACTACGAGCTGCGTTTCCAGCGCAGCACGGCCGGCGGCAACGTCTACCGGACCCTCAAGGGCTTCCTGGACGCTGCCGATGCCGATTACGAGAAGCTGCGCGCCGAGGATCCGCCGCCGGCGGGCCTCCCTTCCGGCACCTGGCTGGTCCTGGGCGACGACAGGGCCCGCGGGCTGCAGGAGGCCGGCCTGGCCCTTCGGCCCGCCCCCCTGCCCGAGCCTCTGGCGCCGGCCGCCCCGGGCGCCTACGGGCTCTGGGAAACCCCCTGAGGGAAGGGGCCGGGGCGCCACCATCCGCGGGCAGCATCGGGTCCGGCCGCACAGCGCCGCCTCGACCCTCGCGCCCACCCCAGCGCCAGGAGGCGTCGACCGCCATGGACATCCACCAGAGCATCCGCTCCCAGTACCACGCGGCCCTGGACATGCTCGCCGCGGCCGTCGAAGCCTGCCCGGAGGAGGCTTGGGACCGGCCCGAGGACCGGAACCGTAGCTGGCGCCTGGCCTACCACGCCCTCTTCTACACCCACCTCTACCTGCAGGCCGGCGAGGCCCACTTCGTCCCCTGGGAAGGCCACCAGGCAGACCTGCAGGTCCTGGACGAACGCCTCCCGTGGCCCCCGCACGACCTGGTCCAGCAGCCCGAGGCCCCCCTGGGCAAGGCCGACCTGCGGGCCTACCTGGCCTTCTGCCGCGGGCAGGTGGACACGCTCGTCCCGGCCCTGGACCTGGCGGCGGCCTCCGGCTTCCCCTGGCTGCCCTTCGACAAGCTAGAGCTGCAGCTCTACAACCTGCGCCACCTGATGCAGCACACCGGCGAGCTCTACGAGCGGGTGGCCAAGACCTCGGCGGCGGGCCTGCCCTGGGTGGGTCGGATGGGCTGAGGGCCTGGCTCGGCCCGCCCCCTTCCGGCCCGCCTCGGCCGCTCCATCGACCTATAATCGCCCGCCGCCCATCCACGGCCCCGTCGCCTGCCGGCGACCCACCCACCTGCTCGCGCCCCCGCGTCCTCTCCGCGACCCGTCAGCCAGGAGCCACTCGCATGAGCCAGCCCGCCCCCAGCCCCGCCTCGCCGGTCGCCGTCCCGCCCTCGCCGCCGCCGCCGATCGCCCCCGCCATCGACGCCGCCACCCTCGCGGCCAGCGCAGAGGCCCTGGAGGCTCGGCACGGGGCGCAGGAGGCCGGGCGCATCCGCCGCGGGCTGGCCCAGGTGGCCGCGCGCTGGCAGCCGGCGGACGGCGACGCCGCGGCCTTCCAGGCCTTCTGCGAGGCCCGCTTCCTGCCGCGCGGTCCTGAGCTGGCCCGCCTGATCGAGCGGCTGGAGACCCTGGACGAACTCCTGGGCGGGCATCTCTACGAGCTGCACCGCCGCCTGCGCCGCTGGAACGACCTGGCGGGCGACGACCTGCCGGCCGTCGACGACCTCCTGGCCACCTTCAACCCCGCGCCGGACCTCGCCGACCAGCTCTACCGCCAACGGCTGGCCTTCGTGGCCCTGCTCAACCTGCGCCGGCCCAGCCTGGCGGAGATGCTGGCCGAGGGCGCGTCCTGGAGCCTGGAGGACTGGGCCGAGGCCCGCCTGGCCAAGGCCCCCGGCGCCCGCATCCCCGCCGAGCTGGACGCCCGAGAGCGCCAGGTCTACCACCGGGCCTCGGGTTTCGTCGACCGCTTCCACGTGCCCGTCGACGGCCTGGTGGACGCCGCGGGGCGCCGCCGCTTCGCGCCGGGGCGGAGGCTGATCGCCCACTGGCTGATCCGCGAGCAGATCAAGGCCGGCTACGCCCTGCCGGACGGCCTGGCCCTGCAGCGCGACCTGGCCTGGGTGATGGCCCGCCATATCGGCGGCGAGGTGCCCAGGGCCCTCCTGGACGGCTCGGCCGGCGAGGCGGTCTGGGACCCGGCCGCCAACCGCCTGGACGGCCGGGCCCTGGCGGCGACCGAGCTGAACGGGCCCGAGCGCTACGAGCACCTGCTGGCGCATGCCGCCCTGGCCCGGGCGATCGACGTCCACCACCCCGAGCATCCCACGGCCCTGGACCGCGTCTTCCAACTGCGGCGCGAGATCCCCGAGGAGGAGGTGGAGGCCCTGCTGGTGGCCCTCCTGGAGGCGCCGGAGCGGGCGGCCCTGAGCGCGCTCCTGCGAAGGCGCCTGGGCCGGCCCCTGGAGGCCTTCGACATCTACTTCGAGGACCTGGCGCCCGACCTGCCCCAGGCGGACCTCAACGAACGCCTGCGCGAGCGCTTCCCGGACCTCGCGGCCTTCGAGCGCGGCCTGCCGGAGCTGCTCCGCCAGCTGGGCTACGAGGCGGCGGAGGCAGACTTCCTGGGGACGCGGATCAAGGTGGAGTTCGCCAAGGGGGCGGGCCATGCGATGCCGCCCAGCCTGGCCGAGTACCCGGCCTGGCTGCGCACCAACAGCCTGGAGACCGAGATCGGCTGGGACGGCTTCGACACGGCGATGCACGAGCTGGGGCACAACCTGGAGCAGCTCTACAGCTTCCACAGGGCGCCCCGGCCGGCCCTGAGGGGCGTGCCCAACAACGCCTGCACGGAGGCCTTCGCCTTCCTCTACCAGAACCTGGGCCGCCAGGTTCTGGGCCTGGTCGACGGCGCGGACCGGGAGCGGCAGCAGGACCTGGCGGCGGTGCAGACGGCCCTGGCGGCCTGCCAGATCGCCGGCCCCGCCCTCCTGGAGCTGAAGGTCTGGCGCTGGCTGTACCGCCACCCGGACGCCGATGCCATCGCCCTGCGCGCGGAGGTGCTGCGCCTGGCGGAGGAGCTGTGGGAGCGCCACTTCGCCGCGCATTACGGCGCGGACCCCTACCACATCCTGGCCGCCTACCAGCACATGGTGGCCTACCCGCTCTACCTGCCCGATTACGCCCTGGGGCACATCATCAGCTACCAGATCGCCGCCCACCTCAGGGGCCGGGACCTGGCGGCCGAGACGCGGCGCATCTGCAGCATCGGCAGGCTGACCCCGGCCCTGTGGATGCAGCGGGCCGTGGGCGCGCCCATCTCGGTGGCCCCCTTGATGCGGGACGCCGCCGCCGCGGCCCAGCGGCTGTGACCGGGAAGGGCGCCGGCGACCGGCGGGCGGCGGGCCCGCTCCATCCCCGTCGCCACCCACGCCGAACAGCCCTTGTTCAAGGCTTAACCGATGCTTAGCACGGCCTGGCCACGGCCATCGCGCAGCCCTGCGATCCTCAAGGAGCATCCGGACGGGCCCGCCTGCTTCAGCCCGACCGGCTGCTTCATCGGTATTGATGGCTTTCCTTCGTGGGAGGCGCCCCGCTGGACCCTGCCGAGCCTCGTGCCCTGGCAGGGGCCCGACGGGGCGTTTCTCTTGGAGGGCCTCGCTTGAGCGGCCCCCCGGCGACCCGCCGCTTCGCCGCCCTGGCCGAGCGGGACTACCGCCTGTTCTGGCTGGGCCGCCTCTTCTCGGTCATCGGCTCGCAGATGCAGCAGGTGGCGGTGGCCTGGCATGTCTACCAGCTCCTGCAGGGCCGCATCCTGCCGCTGGACCTCCCCTGGGGTGGTCGCCTCGACCTGGGGGCCTCGGCCCTGGGGCTGGGGGCGGTGGGCCTGGCCCGCATCCTGCCGGTCTTCGTCTTCGCCCTCCTGGGCGGCCTCCTGGCCGACAGCTACCCGCGGCGGCGCATCCTCCTGGTCAGCCACCTCCTGTCCACGGCCAACGCCCTGGTCCTGGCGATGCTCACCCTCAGGGGCAGCATCGACCTGCCGCGCCTGCTCCTGCTCCTGGCGGTGGGGGCGGCCATCTCGGCCCTGGACGAGCCGGCCCGGCAGGCGATGGTGGTCAACCTGGTGCCCCGCCCCCTCCTCCCCTCGGCCGTCAACCTCAACACCCTGCTCTTCTACGGGGCGAGCATCGCCGGGCCGGCCCTGGCCGGCCTGATGGTGGGCTCCTTGGCCCTGGGCTGGGTCTACCTGGTGGACGCCCTCTCCTTCCTGGCGGTGCTGGTGGCCCTCCTGGCCATGCGGCACCGCGACCGGCCGCCGGAGCAGGCGCCCGGCCTGGGCCTGGCAGCCCTGCGCGAGGGCATCGCCTTCAGCTTCCGCCAGGAGATGGTGCGCAGCACGATGATCCTGGACTTCGTCGCCACCTTCCTGTCCTCGGGGCGCTACCTCCTGCCCATCATCGCCACCGAGCTCCTGGGCCTGGGGCCCAAGGGCTACGGCCTCCTCAGCAGCGCCCAGGCGGTGGGGGCGGTGGCGGCGGGACTGGTCCTGGGGCTCAGGCCGCCCATCCGGCGCCAGGGAGCGGCGCTCCTGGGCGGGGTGGCGGTCTACGGCCTGGCCTCGGCCCTCTTCGGGCTCTCGCGGGACCCCGTCCTCTCCTACCTGCTCTTCGCCCTGACCGGTGCGGGGGACATGGTCTCCACGGTGGTCCGCGGCACCCTGCGCCAGACGGTGACGCCGGACGCCCTGCGCGGACGCATGACCAGCGTCAACATGCTCTTCTTCACCGGCGGTCCCCAGCTGGGCGAGGTGGAGGCCGGCGCGGTGGCCGCGGTCTGGGGCGCACCGACGGCCATGGTCTCGGGCGGCCTGGCGACGCTCGCCTACACGGCCTACCTGGCCTGGCGGCGGCCGGCGCTGCGCCGGCTGAGGGCGGAGGGTCTGGCGGAGGGTCTGGCGGAGGGCTGAACGCGACCGGACCGGCAAGCCGAGGCGGCCTTCGTGGAGGCCGCGATCCTGGACGGGCGCGGCCGGCGCCCGCCGCGCCTCAGCCCCCGCCGCAGCCCTCGACCCCGCCCTCCAGGTCCCAGAGCCGTGCGAAGCCGGCCGCCGCCAGGGCCTGGCAGAGGGCCCGGCTGCGGTTGCCGCGTTGGCAGACCAGGACCAGGTCCTGCTCCGGGTCCAGGGAAGGCCACCAGCTCCGCAGCTCGCTGAGCGGCAGGTGGCGGGCCGCGCTCCAGGCCGACAGGGGCAGGCCGCCCTGGCCCCATTCGTGGGGCTCGCGCAGGTCGACGATCAGCAGGGGGCTGCCGCCGTCGATGCGCGCGGCCAGTTGGGAGAGGCTCAGCCGCCCGTACGGCGGCCCTGCTTGAGCATGGCTCATGGGCCGATTATACTGCCACCCGTGACCTCCGAGGACCCCCACCTGTCCAAAAGCGCGGCCGAGGGCGTTAAAGACGGTCGTGGTGCCGAGGAGGAGGCGGCCCTCGTTCTGGCCGCACGCCAGGATCGCGCCGCCTTCGGCCGGCTCTACGACCGCTACTTCGACGCCATCTACCACTACATCGCCCGCCGGGTGCTGGACGAAGCGGTGGCCGAGGACATCGCCGCCGAGGTCTGGGAGCGGGCCCTCAGGGCCATCGATCGCTTCGAACTGCGCGGCGTGCCCTTCGCCGCCTGGCTCTACCGCATCGCCGGCAACCTGATCATCAACCACCACCGCCGGGAACGGCTGTGGCGCTGGACGCCCTTCGGCAATCCGGCGGCCAGCAGCCGAGCCTACAGCCAGTCGGAGCTCAAGACCGTTTTGGATGAGGCCATGGCCCAGTTGTCCCCCGCCGACCAAGAGGCGATCGCCCTCTACTACTTCGCCGGTCAGAGCCCCGAGGAGATGTCCCTCACCCTCGGCTGCTCGGTGGTGGCCGTCCACAAGCGCCTGCACCGGGCCCGTGAGCGCCTGAAGAGCAAGTTGGGAGGAGACCCGCGTGCGGGATCGCGGACCTGAGACCGAGCAGATGGCCGCCCTGCCGGACCCCCTCTGGGAGGCCCTGGGCCCGGCCGCGCCGCGGCGCGCTGACCCGGCCTTCAAGGCTCGGCTCCGCGCGCGCCTGCTCGGGCATCCCCTACCGGCCGCCGGCGAGGGAGGGCTCGGCCGCCAGCAGCGCTGGCTGGTCGGCCTCGGCCTGCTCCTGATCCTGGCCCTGCTCTTCTGGCCGCGCGCCGCCGAGGGCCCCTCCCTGCCCCTGCCCGCCGCCCAGCCGCCCACCGTCGCCGCGGATCCCCGGCCCGCGGGTGACGACCAGCCCCTCGACGCGCCCACCCAGGCCCCGGCACCGCCGGCCTCGCCCAGCGCCGCCGTCGACCGCACCGGTGGCCAGCGACCGGCGGTCGGGCGCCCTGCGCCGGGGCCGGCCAGGGCCACCGCGGCCCTCGCCACCGCCGCCGCGCCCGCCCAAGGCTCCGACGAGGACGAGCCCCGCCCCCAGGTCCAACCCACCCTCGAAACGATCGCGACGGCCACGGCCACCGAGGCCCTGCCGGACGAGCCCCCCACCGCCACGGCCGAACCCCCGGCGGACTTCCCCACCCGGACCCCCGAGGCCGGCACCGCTGGTCCGCCCGGCCCCTAGGCGGCCCGGCTGATGGCCAGGCGATGACCAGGCGGCCACCGGGCGCCGGGGAGCTGCGGGGAAGTCCGGCTCCGCGCCCCTTCCCGGCCGGGTCCGTCGCTTCCCGGGCCCTCGTGGTCCTCCTCGTCGGCCTGCCGCTCGCCCTGAGCCGGCCCTACGTGGCCCGCGCGGCCGACCCCGACCGCCTCTACCTGCCCCGCCTGGAGCGTGGCGTCGCCGACGGCCCGCCGGAGGCCTGCGCGCTGGTGGAGGCCGCCTGGCCCTGCGCCGCCAACGGTTGGGCCCTCAGCTGCGGCGGCATGGGCAGCATCCGTGAGCTGATCAGCCTGCAGGACGAGGACGCCACCGTTCTGGCCGTGGGCGACGGGGTGGCGCGCTTCCGCCTGGTCAACGGCCGGCCCAGCTGGACGGCACAGGCAGGCGGCCCCCTCACCGGCCTGGGCAGCGCCGCCCTGCTCCTGAGCCCCGACCGCGCCGGCGTCCGGGCCTGGGCCGCGGGCAGCGCCGGCCGTCTGGCCCTGGAGACGGGAGGCTGCTGGAAGGCGGCGGCCAGCCGCAACCCGGACCTGGACCTGAAGGCCATCCGCGCCCTGGCGCCCGGCATCCTGCCCGGCTACTTCGGCTGGGCGGTGGGTTCCCGCTGCCAGGCCGGCGCGGACTGCCGCGCCGCCATCCTGCACCTGGACCATCCCGATGATCCCCTGGCCTGGGTGGACTGGGGCCTGACGGAGCTGCCGCCGCTGGAGGACGTGGCCCTGCGGCGCAGCCTGGCGCCGCCGGGCGAATCCCCCGTGGAGACCTGGATGGTGGGCGGCCCTGCCGGCGCGGCGGCCCAGGCCCGCCGGCCCGCCCAGGAGGATCCCGCCTGCCGCCCCGGCGATTGGGGCGCTGGCCTCTTCCTGCGCAGCGCCCCGAACGCCGCCAGCAGCCTCCTGCCCCTCGCCTGCTTTGCCCAGGGCCGGCCGCAGGAGCTCACCCTCACCTCCGGCGGCGGGCTGGCCCTGGGCCGCTCGGCGGCGGGCGAGGACCTGTTGGCCTGGCTGGTGGAACCGCGCACCGCGGAACTGCAGGTCCTGCCGGAGCCGCTGGCCCGGGGCCGGAGCCTGGCGGACCTCTACTACGCCAACCTGGACCGCAGCCGCAGCGGCCAGGGGGACCTGCCGCGCCTCTGGATGGCCCTGCACCCCGCAGCCGAGACCTCGATGCTCTGGGAGCTGGGCCTGACCCCCGGCGAGGTCCCCCGCCTGGAACCGCTCGGCCTGCCCGAGGCCCTGCGCCGCCTGCCCGCGCCGGTGGCGCCGCGCGACGCGGCCCTGGCGCCCCTCCTGCGCGATCCTGGCGAAGGGGCGGAGCAGCTCGACCTGGAAGGCCTGCTGCTGGCCTGGGGAGACGGGGTCTGGCTGCGCGATCAGGACAGCGGCTCCTGGCTGGCCGCGCGCCGCCGCCTGGCCCTGCAGGCCCTGGCCCTCGTGCCGGGGCAACGGGGCCTGATCCTGGCCGAGGAGGCCGGCCGGCAGCTGCTCTTCGCCCAGGAGGGGGAAGCCCTGCGCCAGGTCCATGCCTACGACGGCCTGCTGGCCGGTCGGCCGCGGGCCCGCGCGCTGCTGGGTCAGGCGGACTCGCCCTGGCCCTACTGGCTGGCGGGCGATGGCGGCCTGCTCTGGGGGCTGGACGGCCGCGGGGCCGCCCAGGCCTTTCCCCTGCCGCCGGCGGTGGGCCCGGCCACGCCGGACCTGGCGGCTCTGGCCGATGCGGGTGCCGGCGACCTCTGGGTTCTGACCCAGGCGCCGGACGGGGGCGCCGGCAGCGGTATCTGGCGGGCCCGGCCGGCGCTCGGGCGCTGGGACCTGCTGGCGGAAGCCGGCCCGCTGAGCACCTTGGCGGCCGGCCAGGACGGCGAGCTGTGGGCGGCGGGGCCGGGCGGCGTCCTCTGGTCGGCGCCCGGCTGCCCGACCTGGCCGCCTCCCCAGCGCTGGCGCTGCGACTGCACGGACCTGGCCGGCCAAGCCCGCCTCCTCTGCCGCCTGGACCGCACGGACCTCCGGCACCTGGCCCCCGCCGGACCGGCCCAGGCCTGGGCCAGCAGCGGCCGCGGCCTCCTGCTCCTCAGCCCGCAGGATCCCCGGGGGCGCTCCTGGCGCTTCGCGGCGGGCGCCGGCCCCTTGCAGGCGGGCGAGGAGATCCGCCGGCTCCTCAGCACGCCCGCGGGCGACCTCTGGCTGCTGAGCCGCTGCGGCCGGGACATCTGGCTGGGCGAGGGGCCCGGCCGCGGCGTGGGCTGCTCGGCCCAGGCGCCCTTCTGGGGCCGGGCCAGCCGCTACCGGCCGGGCGTTCCGGACCTGGCCGCCGGCACCTGGGAGCCATCGGCTGAGCTGCGCCTCAACGTCGAACCCCTGGCCCTGGCCCTGGCCCCGGACCCCTCCGGCGCACCGGCCCTCTGGCTGAGCGGCGACTGGAGCACCCTGGCCCACCGGCCCCTGGCCGAGGAGCCTTGAGCAGGGCCGGCGCGGATGCGGCACGGGCAGCCGGGAGGCCGGCCATGGGGGCTGTCCCTGCGGTCAGGGCTTGTTGAGCCAGGGTAGCACGAGGGTCGGGGGCCTTGGCGCGGCGCCCTCGATGGTGAAGGACCAGGGGTTGGGCACGGGACCGGGGACCAGGGACAGGCCGCTGGGGTCGAGGGCGGTCACGGTCAGGCGGTAGCGGAGCCCGGGGCTGAACGGGGTGCTGTGGCGGAAGGTGACGGTCTTGGCATCGCGCGACCAGACCGGCTGCTCCCAGGCGCCTTCACCCAGGCCGGGCTCCGTGTTCAGGTCGACGCGGAAGGGGTCCATCGGCTCCGAGAAGCTGAGGATGACCGCGGTGCCGGCCCCCACCTCCGTGCTGCCATCGGCCGGCACCGCGCGGATCAGGCGGGGAGGAAGGCTGACCGTGGCCGAGGCGTGGCGCAGGTAGCGGCGGCCTTCGTCATCATGGATGTCGGCCAGGAGGGCCAGGCGGCTGCCCTCGGCGGCATCGGCGGGGATGACGGCGCGGAAGCGGATCTCGGTGGCCGCGCCGGCGGCCAGGGGGCCCTCCCAGCGCAGGGTTCGGGCCGCGGCATCCCAGTTCAGCAGGCCCGCCGTCGCCGCGGCCGAGCCGTCCACCAGGGCCAGGCCTTCGGGCAAGGGCTGGTCCGCGGTGAGGCGGGAGGCAGAGGCCTGTCCGCGGTTTTCCAACCGCAGCAGCACCGTCACTTCCTGGCCCGGCGCCTGGACGGCGGGGCTGACGGTCAGGGAGGTGGGGGCCAGGTCCACGAGCAGCGGCGAGGCCGGCACCCGCGCGGTGAAGACCTGCTGCCGATGCTCCCCGTTCAGGCCCAGGTCGGCGTTGGAGGCCCAGAAGGGGTAGTCGAAGTCCCGCGTGGCGGCCAGGCCGATGTAGTCGCCGATGAAGCCGTTGCCGTTGCCGTCGCGCGGCAGGCTGAGGGTCCAGTCCCAGGTCTGGGCGCTGACCCGCAGGTTGGGGGACCAGCTCGCCCCGTCGTCGGTCGAGCGGCTGAGGTAGACGTCCAGGCAGAAATCCTCCCGGCCGACGTGGGCCAGGGGGATGAAGGGCAGGTCGGGGCAGTAATGGCGGCGATCCAGCCAGGCGACCGCCAGGCGACCGTCGGGCCCGGCGGCGAGCTGGGGCTGGATCTGGTCGATGCCGCTGGCCACCGGGTCGTCGTTGATCCGCGTGGGCTCGGTCCAGGTCCGGCCGCCGTCCCGCGAGAGGGCCAGGAGGATGTCGGCGTCGCCGGTGGCGAAGTCGGCCCAGGCGGCGGCCAGGGTCCCGGTCTTCGGGCTGACGGCGAAGGCGGGCAGGGAGGCGGGGGTGCGGAAGTCCGAGTCATCGTCCAGCCGGAAGGGGATGCTGCTGACGGGCGCCACCTGCACGGGCGGCGCGAAGCTCAGGCCGCCGTCAGCGGACCGGGTGACGAGCAGCGCACCCTGCCCCCCGAAGATGTCCCGCCCGTACAGCACGTAGACCGTGCCGTCCGGCCCCACGGCCACCTGCGAGCCCTGCAGGTTGCCCCGGTCCAGCTCCAAGGGCCCTGACCAGGTCTTGTTGCCGTCCGCCGAATGGGCGAAGAGGATGCGCGAAGGGTTGGCCACGTCGGTCCAGCTCATGTAGAGGCGCCCCGGAAAGCGGCTGGTCTCGGCCAGGTCCTGGTCGCCCGCGATCCACTGCTTGTCGGTGACGGTGCTGCGGTCGACCACCACGGGGCCCTCCCAGGGCTTGCCGCGAGGCTTCTTCAGCATGTCCAGGCCGGTGGGGCCGCGGGTGAGCAGGGTGAAGTAGCCGTTGCCCTGGTGGTCGAAGGTGTTGACGGGATCGCTGGTCAGGCTGTAGAGCTCGATGCCCAGCGGCTGCTCCTGGATCCAGCTGGCGCCGCCGTCCAGGCTCTCGAAGACCCCGGTGTAGAAGCCGTAGTTGGGCGGGTCGTAGAAGAACTTGCTGGAGCCCAGCAGGTGATCGGGGTCCAGGGGCGAGGCGGCCAGGTGCACCTCGGAGTAATCGGTCACCGGCCGGCTGGCCCCGGCCACCTGGCCGGTGCGGCTCACCTGCACGTTCTCGGGCAGGAGTTCGGGCGCCGCCTGCCGGGCCCGCAGCGGCGCCGGCGCCGCCTTGTCCGGCCGCAGCCGTAGCTGCGGCAGGGATTCCTGTCCGTGGCCGCGGAAGTCCGGGCCGAAGGGGGGAAGGAGGCGGCGGAAGGGGGGAAGGAGGCGGCGGAAGGGGCCGGCGTCTACGGGGCCTTCCGCCGGCGGGTCCGCCCGATCCGAAAGGCCGGCGGTGACCGGGCCTGCCGCGGCACCGGCGGCCAGCCAGGGCAGGCTGAGCCGCGGGGGGCTTGCGGCGGCCGCGAAGCGGTGGACGGCCGCCGCCGCCGGATCGGCCACCAGGATGCGGCCGGCCTCGTCCACCGTCAGGTCGGCGGGTGGCTGCGGCTCGTCCTTGCCGGCCCGGGGCAGGTCCTGCTGGGCCAGCACCCGGCCGTCGGGCGCCAGGCGCAGCAGCCGCCGCTGGGTGCTGAGGACCAGCAGGTCGCCGTCCGCCAGCAGCGCCAGGCGCAGGGCGCCGGCCGGGGCGGGGACCTGGTCCAGCACGGTCCCGGCGGCATCCAGGTGCCAGAGCCGTGGGGCGAGCACGTCCAGGACCCAGATGCTGCCGTCAGGTGCCTGGGCCAGGTCGTTCCAAGGGGCGAAGCCGCTGACGTCCGGCAGGGTCAGCTCGCCCTGCTCCGCCCCGTCGGCGAGGGAGAAGCGGCGGATCCGGTGACCGCTGGCATCCAGCACCAGCAGGCTGCCGCCAGGGCCTTGAGCCAGGGCACTGAGGCTGCTGGGGGGGTCGGCGTCCAGGGGCTCAGACCAGTCCTTGAGCCAGACCCGCTCGAGGGCGGCGCCGCGCCGGCGCAGGCGCTCCAGGCTGAGGCGCTGGGTGCCCATGGCGGCCACGTCGGGATCCAGCACATCGTCCAGGCTGGAGGCCTGGCGGACGCGGGCCAGGATGCAGTCGCCATCGGGCAGACCGAGGACGGCGGCGGCATGGGGGCGACGGGCCTGGGCCTGGCCCCGGCCCTCGCCGTCCAGCCACTGGACACGATGGCTGTCGTCGCTGAGGCAGAGGGAGGGGCCGGCGGCGTCCAGGAAGCGCGGACGGCGCAACCAGCCGGCGGGCAGGGGCGGGAAGCGCCACTCGGCGGCCTGCTCCACACGCTCGCCCTCGGGCCGCAGAGCGATCAGGCCACCCTCCTGGTCGCCGGCGGGAGCCTGGAGCAGCCAGGCCTGCCCGGCCTCCTGACCGGCGGTCAGGGCCACGGCGCCGCGGGGTCCGGCCAGGGCCCGGTAGCTGCCACGACGCCGGTCGAGGTCCAGGACGAGCCGCGCTCCCTGCCCGTCCAGGAGGTAGCCCTGGCCGCCCGCCTCGAAGCCCAGGTCCCGGGGATTGAAGTTCAGGAGGGTGCGAGGCGGCACGATGTCCCCCTCGCGGCTGAAGACGTAGAGCACGGGCCGCATGGTGGCCACGGGCGCCTCGGCGGCGAACCAGATCTGGCCCGCACCGTCCACCGCCAGGCCGTTGGGCAACTCGCCACCGGAGACCTGCGGCACCTGGACGGGGATGTTGTCCATGGCCTCCCGGCCCTCGGGCGTCCGCGTGACGATGGCGCTGCGCCCGCGATCATAGACGTGGAGGCGCCCCCCCTCACCCAGGGCCAGGGCTTCGGGCCGCTGGAAGTCGGTCCAGCGCTCCAGGAGCTGCCCGTCGGCCGCGAACACCGCCACCAGGCCCCGATCGGCATCGCTGGCGTAGACGCGTTCGCGCGCGGGGTCCGCGGCCACACCCATCAGGTCGGCGAAGGGCCCTTCCGGCAGGCTGTAGACCTGCTCCACCGCCCCCTGGCGGCTGAAGCGCTGCAGGCGCCCCAGCTCGCGGTCGGCGACCAAGAGGCCTCCCTGGCCGCCGAGGGCCAGGTCCACCGGCGCCAGCACCGCGCCGGGGGGAGGCGCGGGCGCCGACTGCCACTGCCCCTGCCAGGGGGGCAGGTCGCGGGAGGGAGCGGACCGCGGGGCGGGCTCCTGCCGCGGGACGGCGGGACCAGCCGCGGCCAGGCCGCCGGGGCCCAGCAGGGCGAGGGCGAGCCAGCCCGGGGCGATCAGCCGGGACCGGCGACCCGAGCGAGAGCGCAGCAGCGAAGGGAGGGGGTGATCAGCCGTGCGGTTCATAGGGCAGCAACCTGGCCAGGGAGGGGGACGGCGGGGCGGG
>WBZV01000481.1_pt1 | contig 23714 bp, 33 predicted proteins | sample 5204221 | NCBI WGS metagenome assembly WBZV01 (sample SAMN12344360, study PRJNA552823) | activated sludge metagenome | biome: Activated sludge suspended growth; feature: Nitrification reactor; material: Wastewater; isolation source: activated sludge from nitrification reactor of wastewater...
GGCTGCCGATCGACCTGCACTGCATGGCGGCGCTCGGCGACGACCTGCCGCTGCCGCGCCCGGCCCGGCTCGGGCCCAGCGACGACCTGCCGCTCGACGTCATGCGCGCGTTTTGGCACGCGATCGCCGACCGCCGACGCGCACGGCTCGATCGGCTGAATGCCGACGCGGCCCGCGCCGTCCACGGAGCATGAGTCAGAGCAACATCGAGTGGACCGAACAGACAGCCAAGGCGCCGCTGACGTCGGCCGCCATCATCGCCCGCCTGCGCAAGCGCTGGGAGCCGCCCGAGTGGGTGTTGATGACCGAGTTCCACAACGCCACGGGCGCCAACGCGACCAACCGGTTCGACGCCCTGGCCTTCAACGTTTGGCCGAGTCGCGGCATGGTGCGGATCGGTGTGGAGGTGAAAGTCTCGCGCTCCGACTTCGCCCGCGAGCTCGCCCACCACGACAAGCGCGCGGCGATCGAGCGCCACTGCCACGAGGTCTACTTCGCGGTGGCGAAGGGCGTCTGCGAGCCGCGCGAGATCCCCGAGCCGTGGGGCCTGCTCGTCGAGCACGGCGAAAGCATGAAGTGCGTCCTGAAGCCGAAGTTCCGCGACGTGGGCCCGATGGACCCCGGCCTTGGGATCGTGGCGATCCGCCGGCTCCACGAGCAACTAGCGCAGGCGCACCAGCGCCACTACATATTCGAGGGCGAGCAGGTCACACAGGAGCAGATCGACGCGCTGGTCGCCAAGGGCCATGAGCGGCGCGAGGAGCTCTACGACCAGCGCCAGCGCGCGATTGAGGAGGACCGGAAGGAGGCGCTGACCCAGCTCGCCACGGTGGACGAGTGGAAGGCGATCTGGAAGCACTTACGACTCATGGCCGGCGACGCGGTCTGGCGCATGCAGATCGACCGGCCGCCGACCCAGCAGGAGCTCGACAGCGTGCTCCGGCGGGTCAAGGCCAAGGCGCTCGACAACGTGGAGGAACTGCTGCGGAGCGCGCACGGGCGTCTGGCCGACATGGTGTCCGCGTTCGACTCGTTGAGGATCGCCGCGGTCGACAAGCCGCCCGAGTGAACACCTGTCCCGGGGGACACGTCCAAGGGGCATGGCTGTGCTGTACTTCATGGGCGATCCCGCGGCGCGCGAGGAAGTGCGCGCGCGGGTGTACGACGCGTCGTCGGATCCGGACGAGGCCGCGCGGCGGGTGTTCGTCGAGCAACTGGACGGCCCCGGCGTCGTCGACTGTCCGGCGATCGATCCGTGGGTGGCGGCGCTCCAGGCTCGCGGGTGGCTGCCGGCCCAGCCCGCGCTGGAGCCGAACCCGGACGGCCCGGGCAAGATCGGCCGGTGGCACCTGACCGACCTGGGGCGCGCGGAGTGGGCCCGGCTGCGCGGGTGAATGCGGGCGGGCGGGCGGCCGTCGAACGGCCGATGCAGCGGTTCTACATGGTGATCATGGTGCGCGAGGGCGCCATCTTGGGCGTCCAGGCGGCGATGTCCGGCGGGCGCGACGAGGAGCAGGCGATCGACGCGCTGATCCACGACGAGACGCGGCTGTGCGAGGTGTTCTTCGAGTCGGGCGCCTACCCCGATCCGCCGAGCGACGGCCTCTGGTTCACCATGGGCGAGTTCGAGCCGTGCGGCACCTTCGGCATGCGAGTCGTCCCGAGGGTCGACCGCGACGCAGACGGCATGCGCCGCGACTTCTCCGAGGCCCCGTGGGCCCGGCTGTCGACCGCGCACCTGATCGCGCTGGCCGACGGCACGATCGAGCCCGGCTGCGCGGCGTGGGTGGAGGGCAAGGTCTGAGCGCCCATGTCCCATGGGCCAGGAACGACGACCTGTTCCTGGCCGAACTCCAAGAGGGCTGGCGCTGGCAGCGGTACGTCGCGGCCGAGCTCCGCATGTACGGCCTCACGGTCGACGAGCCGGAGAACACGGTGCGCGACTCGATCGCCGACGCCGGCCGGTGGACGCGCGGCGACTGCGACCTCGTGATCCGCGGCAGCCGCGTCGGCGATTGCGTGCTGGAGGTGAAGTCGCGGCCGATCGCCTTCCACGACCCGCTGACCTTCCCGGACCCGCTGGTGATGGTCGACACGGTAGCCGGCTGGGACGCCAAGGCGAACCCGCCGCGGGCCGTCGTGATCGTCAGCCGGACGACGCGCCGGATGATCGTGGTGTCTGCGGCGACGCGGCCGTGGTGGCGCGTGCAGGAGGCGCGCGACCGGGTGCGGGGCTGCGTCGACGCCTGGTACCTGTGCCCGCGCGAGCTGGTGCGGCCGCTCGGCTGGCTGCTCAAGCAGCTCCAGCCGTGAACAATCCCCGCCCGCACGTCGCGGGTCATCCGAGGAGCTCACGCCTGAGCTGGTCCACGGCCGCCTGGAGCGCGTCGACGGTCGTCATCAAGAGGGCCGGCTGGGCGCACACGGCCCGGGCGGCGAGCTCGAAGCCGTCGATCCTCGCCAGGGCGTTCTGCCAGGCGAGGCCGCCCATGGCCCCCGCGCGCGGCGAGACCAGCCGGCGGAGCTCGGCCAACTGCTCCAGCAGCCGGCCGCGCTCCGTCTCTCGGCCGGTGGCAAGCGTCACGCGGGCTCCTTCGCCCCGGCGAGCGCGGGGGCCTCGCCGCCGACGAACGGCTCGTCGAGCAGGGCCCGCACGTGCTGCTCCAGCAGCCTCGCGGCGAGCTGCCGGGTCTCACTCAGGGGGCCGTCGGCGCGGGCGGCCGAGAGCACGCTCGCCGCGAGGTCCTGGACGCCGAACCGGTAGGCGCGCTGGATCGCCGGATGCACCCAGTTGAGCGCCCCGGTGAGGCTCGCGGCGTAGCCGACCTGCTGGGCGTCGAACGGGGCCTGGTGGCCGGCGCCGTCCTCGTGCGCGGCCGTGTAGCGGTTCACACCGTCGGGGCTGACGTGCTCGACGCGGAGCACGTTGGAGCCGGGCGTGAACGTGCCCCACGGCGCGCTGACGGCCGTGTCGGAGTTGGAGGGGGTGTAGAGCGAGATCCGCAGGTGCTTCATGCCGAGGTAGACGCGGGCGGCGGCGCGGGATTCAGGTGAATACGGTGAGTTGCGCAGCGTCGAACCGCGCATGACCTTCGTGATCGGGAGCAAGGTGGCGCTGCGCGACGCGCCCGACTTCTGCATGGTGCGCACCAGCGGCGGCCGCTACGCCCTGCGCCGCGGCAACCTCGGCACCTACGTCAAGGTGCCCGACGAGGACTCTTGGGGCATCGACGAGACCTGGCGCTGGTGGCTCTGGGGGAACATCTGCACTGCATGGCGTCCATCGGGCGCGACGACCATCGACGAGACCTGGCGCTGGTGGCTCTGGGGGAACACCCCCGACGGCGGCGAGATCGTCGCGCTCGACCTGCCGGCCGACGTCGACGTGGCGACCGTCCAGCGGCTCGGCGAGGTCTACGAGACGACCGAGCGCCTGTACCAAGGAGCAGGTCACGGGATCGCCTTCGAGGACGTGCTGGTACAGGCGCTCGGTGGGGACGAGGGGCCGCTGCGGGGCTACGACGCGAACCTCGAACCGCGCCACGCCGCGCCCCGGCGCGCCCTCGCCGAGCGGCTGTACGCGGCCGGCTGGCGAGGCCGGGGCACCGGCAAGGGCCTGAAGGCGGCCGCGGAGATGCTGGCCGGGCACGAGATCGAGATGGTCCGGGCGGCGCTGCGCGTCGAGCCGGGGACGCCGGGCTTCGAGCGGGTGTACCTCGGCGAGCACATGATCGGCGGCTTCTCCGGCGCCGACGCCGTGGGGTACTGGGCGCGGCGCCTGTACTTCGCCGGGTGGCTGCCTCACATGTCCGTGGAGGACGCCGACCGGCTGTTGAACGCCGCCGGCTGAATGCCCGCGCGCGCCGGCCGTCCAACCGGCGATGACCGACACACCTGCACTTTTGGACAGAACACAACCACCGCCGAACTGGGCCGAGATCTACCCCGGCGAGGTTCGCCGCTGGTCGCGCGCGGCCGCGATGGGCATGCGCCCCGACAAGCCGATCCCGATCCCCGATGCGTGGGCGATCTACGAGCCCGAGAGCGATCCGCCGGGGATGGGGATGCTGCCACGCATGCCGGACTTCGACGACGCCCGACGCGAGCCCCAGGTGCGCCTGCCGACGCGCGCGGAGGCGTGGGCGCTCTACTGGCCCCGTGCCGACGTCGGCCGCGAGCAGCCCGACCTGTGGCCCGCGGTGCTCGGCTACACCGACGAGCGCCTGAGCAGCATCCGCCAGACGTCGGCAATGAAGCGCGCGGCAGACCGCCGTCTTGCCGACGGCATGTTCTCCGAGCCCGTGGCGGCGCCCGAGCCCGACCCCGAGGCGCTCTCCCGGGACTGGCGCCGCAGTGGCCCGAAGACCCAGCAGCATGTCGTCGCCGACCCGGTGTACGACCGCGCGACCGCGGCCCTCGTCGCCGCGCTGGTCGCCGGCCTCAACGAGCGGTTCTTGCGCTTCAAGCTGCCGCTGCCGGTCGGCCTGCCGGAGCTGCGCCAGGTCTTCGCGCGGATCCTGGACGACGAGGCCGCGGTCCAGGCGCTCTCGTCCCTGCGCGGCGAGGCCCCCACGACGGAGAGGGCGCCGTCCCCGACGGTCGTCGCCGCGCTCCCGAAGACGCCCCGCGACCGGCTGACCGCCCGCCTGTGGCTGGCCCGCTACGCCTTCGTCAGCCTGGCCGAGACGGCCGACTGGACGGATGCCGATCTGGACGAGGCCGGCGAGATCGTGACCGCCATGATGGACGCCGAGGACGACGACGAGCGCGCGGTGACGATCGTCAACAACATGGCGCCCGACACCGCGGCGCAGATCGAGCGCATGGCGCAGATCGAGCGCGCGAAGGAGCGCTACCGCGAGCAGGTTCGGGGCCACATGACCCCCGAGCAGGTCGACGCCGCGATCAAGCGCGCAGACCAGACATCCGAGCCGCACGGCGACGCGCCGAGCCCGTGGGCGCACCGAAAGGTCGGCCACGCGCAGGCCGCCCGCGAGCGCGAGGAGATCGCCGCGATGGTCTGGGAGGGTCCGGGGGCCCTGCCCGATGATCCGCTGCCGGCCCGGGTCCGCGAGATCCTCGTCGACCTGTCGATCGCCCTGGAGGAGATCCGGAACCTGCGCGCCGAGAACGAGCGGCTGCGCGAGGCCAGCGCGCAGATCTTGCAGGTCGTCGGTGAGGGAAACCTGCACGAGCGCTCGGGCGACGCGAGCCCCGTCGTCGGCCGGGTGCGCCACGAGGTCACGAACCTGCGGTCCTGCGTCGCCGGCATGTACGCCACCGCTCCGGCGCACCCGCGCCTGTTCTGGCCGAAGGTCGACCCCGAGGACCAGGCCGTTCCCGCCCCGGCGGACGTGCGGACGTTGCGGATCTCTGCGACGATCGACAACGGCCCCGAGGCGCCCCGGCTCGTCCGCTACGGCTTCGACGCCAGCCCCATCGGCGAGTACGACGGCGGGCGCTTCTACGCGCTGATGGCGACGTCGCGCGACTTCGTGCCGAAGGAGCACGCGCCGCAACAGGTCGGCCCCGAGCCGCCGCTGTGGGAGCAACTCGTCGGTGTCCTGCGCCGCGCGGGGAAGACCGGGCACGTGCGCGAGGTCGATGGCAAGGCCGCGATCATCGTCGACGAGCCACGGGCGTACTTCGAGGTCACGACAGGCGCGCCGGTCCAGCAGGTCGCTCCGCGCCACACCGTCGCCGCCGCCGAGTTCGGCTGGGAGCAGGTCGACGGCATCCGCAGGGCGCAGGTCGTCACCGAGCGCCAGGTCGTGCACGTGCTGTCGCTCATCGGGTCGACCGATGGGATGTCGCGCGCGTCCGCGAGCGTCGTCATCCAGGACGGCCCGCCGAGCACCATCGACCTGATCGCGCTCGCCCCCGGCCAGTCGTTTGACCTGACCGACTGGACCTACATCGAGTGCTGGTGGATCGAGGACCGCTACGACGTGTTCGCGCGCATCCGGCCGGCCGCCGGCTGAATCCGCCGGGGCGGCCGCTCGTCTGACCGGCGATGTCCCGCCCCCTCGTCCTCGACTACCTGCTCACGCGCTCGCTCGACGACCTCATGGCCGACCACGGCGTCCGGCTGTCCCCTGGGACAGTGACGCCCTACAAGGCGAGCGCCAACTACGACCAGATCGCCGCGCGCGACACCGACCCGCTGGCCTGCGAGTGCCGCGGGCTGGTGCTCGGCAAGACCGACGGGTCGCCGATCCCGCTCCAGGGCCCGGTCGGCCACCTGGAGGTCTTCGCGCGCCCCATGGATCGCTTCTTCAACCTCGGGCAAGGCGCGGCTGCGCCCTTCGACGACGGCGACCTGCTACACCCCGAGGCGCGGGTGATGGAGAAGGTCGACGGCACCCTCTGCATCGTCTACCGCGACCCGGTGGCGGGGGCCTGGTGCGTCGCCACGCGCTCGGTCCCTGACGCCGATCGGCCCGTCGACGGGTTCGGCGACCAGACGTTCCGGTCGCTGTTCCAGCTCGCCGCGAGCCTCCACGGGAGCCGGCCCTGGGAGCAGTTCACGGCCGCGCTCAACTGCCGCCTGACCTACTGCTTCGAGCTGACCTCGCCCCGCGCGGGCTCGGGCGTGGTCCGCTACGACGACCACCAGATCCACCTGCTCGCGGTCCGGCACACCGCCAGCGGCGAGGAGGTGCCGATCCACCTGCACACCCACCTGCCGATCGTCGCCGACCACGACCCGCGGTCGATCGCCGACCTGCGCGCGTTCGTCGAGTCGCGCCCGCCGACGGAGGCCGAGGGGATTGTGCTCCGCCTGCCGAGCCGGACGCGCACCGGCGGCTACCACCGCATCAAGGTCAAGTCGACCGCCTACACGGCCGCGCACGGCCTCTCGTCCGAGGCCGGGGCGAGCCCGCGCAACCTGCTCCGCGTCATCCTCGCCGGCCGGTGGGACGACGTCGGACCGATCTGCCGCCCGCACGTCCGCGACCGCGGCGACCAGCTCGCGGAGGCGCTCGTCCGCTGGTGCCGCGACCTCGACTACGCCGCCGCCATGCTCCGCGCCGAGCACGGCACCGACCGCAAGGCGTTCGCCCTGGCCGTCCAGGAGGGTAACCTGCCGATCGGGCCGATGATGGCGATCTACACCGGCCAGGTCGCCAACGCGCGCGGCTACATCGACCACAAGGGCAAGGGCGGCGACTGGGGCGACGGCTTCCTCGACAACCTCGCGGGGGAGCTCGGTGCCTGACCGCCGGCGGACCAAGAGCCCGGAGGAGCTCGCCGAGATGCGCGCGAAGGCGTGGGCGACCCGCCGGGACAGGTACGGCAGCGGCGGACACCGAGGGCTCGACAAGGGCGCCTACGTCCGCCGCGCCGCAGCTCCGCCGGAGACCCCGGCCCCGCCGGGCGCGTCGCTCGTCATCGGCCCGCTGTGCGCCACCGGCTGCCCCACGGTGCGCGTCACGTGGTCGACGCCCGAGGGCCCGCGTGAGCTCGCCGCCCCCGCGCTGGTCATCGGCGACCGCTACACCCTCGCCGGGAGCCTGCCGTGCGCGTTCACCCCGGAGGCCGACGTCCGGGTCGACGGGCGCCCGGTGCAGACGATGATCGCCTGGCGCGAGCCAGCGCGCTTCGAGCTCCAGACCTGATCCGCATGGCATGGCTATGACACGCCATGCCATGCAGACAAACGAGGCCAGCCGGTCGGAAACGCCGTCCTCGGTGACTTTCCGGCCGGCTCGCCGCGTCTACCGGCCGTGGAACCCCGCAAGCTGATCATCCGCACCTTGGAGCGGGTCGGCCACCGCCACGGCATGCGCCAGGTCTGGGAGGACTGGATCGAGGGCCTCGCGCTCGCCTTCGCGAACGCCCTCGGCAACCGCGACGAGCGGTTCAAGGACGACGCCTGGCGCGCCCGTGAGGACCGCTACCTCCGGATCGTCCGGCGCTACGGCCCCGAGGAGTGGCGCGAGGTCGCCGGCCTCACCGGGCCCGCCGCCGCCGCCGCGCAGGCCCCCGGCGACATCCTGGGCGAGCTGTACATGTCCCTGGAGTTCGGCAACGACCGCGCCGGGCAGTTCTTCACGCCCTGGCACCTGTGCCTCGTCAACGCCCGCCTGCTCGTCGGCGACGCCGCGCAGGTCCGCGCCGAGGTCGGCCGCCGCGGCTACATCACCGTCGACGACCCCGCATGCGGCTCCGCGACCATGCTCCTCGCCTTCGCCGAGGTGTGCCGCGAGGCCGGCATCGACCCGCACACCGAGGTCTGGTTCCACGGCACCGATATCTCGTCGAGCGCCGTCCACCTGGCCTACGTCAACCTCGCCCTGCGTGGCCTCCCGGCCCAGATCGTCCACGGCAACACCCTGACCCTGGAGACCTTCGGCACCTGGGAGACCCCGGCCCACACCCTCGCCGGCTGGCCCCTCCGCCTCTCCGGCGCCCTGCCGCCCCTGGCCCGCATCGTCCGGCTGCTCTCGGCCCTCGCCGATGAAGTGCCCGGACCCGCCCCGACCGATCACGCCGATCCGCCGGATCCACCCGCCGACCGCGCGCGCGACCTCACACCCCCGCCGCCCGATCCGACCCCGGACGCCAGCGACACCCACGACGTCACCGCGACAGCACCCGCCCCAGCAGCGCCGACCCCCGAAACGCCCGTCCACGCGCCCGCCGCCCCACCTGCCCAGCTCTCCCTGCTGTGACGCCCGGTGACAGCGCACCCGCGTCGCTCCCCGTCACCGCCCGACCCTCGGATCTGCCAGATCGGCCGCGCAGACCCGCGCACCCCACCCTCCCCGCGGTGTCACCGGTGACAGCTACCCCCGTCACTCCGCGCCCGCCGACGTCGCCCGCGTATCTTGACCGAGCCCGCGCCGAACACGCGCGCGCATTCGCCCGATGTCCTCCAAGAAACCGCGCGACAGGCTACCCAAGCCCCCAGGCGGCCGACGCAAGCCCCCAGGCCCGCGCCCCAAGGGCTACGACGCCTTCTGCGAGTTGTTCCTCGGCGGCATGTCCGTCAACAAGATCGCCGACCAGATCGGCGTCAACAAGCGCACCTGCTACCGGTACAAGGCGCTGTTCGAGGCCGACCAGGCCAGCGAGGAACCGGTCTCCGGACCCGCCCGCCGCCACGCCGCCGACTCCGAGCGGGTCGCCGCCGCCGACACCAAGGACCTCCCCGTCGGCGAGCTCCCGCCCGACCCCGGCGACGGCTTTGACCCGATCTCGATCGCCCGCCGAGCCGCCTGCGACCCCCGCCTCAAGATCGACACCCGCCTGCGCGCCGTCTCGATCTGCGAGAGCCGCCGCCAGTTCGACATCACGCACAACGTCCACGGCAGCAACAGGGTCGACTGGACGAGGGTGAAGCGCGAGGACATCCCGCCCGAGGAGCGGTTTCGGCTGGCCGGGGCGCTCGCCGAGGATCTGGTCCAGGCGCGCGAGCCGGGGCTGTCGCAGCCGGGGACGACCGAGGCGCAGGCGCTCGTCTTCTACGAGCTGGGGAAGCTGGTGGACGCGCAGGTCGCCGAGGAGATCGCGGAGGAGCTGCGGGCGGCGAAGGACCGGGCGAAGGCGCGGCTGGCCGAGATCGCGGCGGCGGCGAGGCCGGTGGTGGGGCCGGTGGACCTGCCGGACGCGTCCGACTACCTCAGCGCGTAAAACGAGACTTTCTCGTCGGCAAAGCCTATTGGAATGCGTTTTTACTCAGGAACAGGCCCCGGGCGGGCGGTTTGGCCCCCGCAGACGAGCGCGGGATCGCGCATTCTGCGGCGGAGGCCATTTGCCGCCCGAGAAAGCCGAACCGCAGGCCGGTCACGCCCAGCCGCGGCGGGCCTTTCGATCCTGGCGGCGGCGGCGGGCGACGGGCTTCCAGATCTCCCGGCGGATCCGCTGGAGGGCCTGCGCGCGCTCGTCGTCGGTGGCCCGGGCGGCCACGGCGGCGAGGTCGTCGTCCGGGCCACGGCGGCGGCGGGCCCACCTGCGAGCGATGGCCCGGCGAGCGGCAGCCCACGTCCGGACCCCGCGGACGCTCCAGGCGGCGCTGACGAGCGCCCCCGTCACGCTGGTGACGTGGACGTGGTAGGTGCCGTCGCTGTTCGGCGGCACTCGATCGGCCTCCAGCCGGGCGATCGCGGCGCGGATCTGGGCGAGGGTCAGGTCGCCGCCGACGGTTCGGACGACCTCGGGGATCGTGGCCAGGCGCTCGCGGTCGACGAACACCGAGGCCGCCAGCGGCTCGCTGGGCACCAGTTCGTCGGCGGGGGCGAGCTCGCCGGGCGGATCGAGCCAGGCGGCCGGCGGCGGGTCGATCGTGAAGTGCTCGGCGCGCTCTGTGAACCCGTCGGGCAGCGTCACGCCGGCGGCGGCCATCTCGGCGCGCGAGAGGGTCATCGGGAGTTCGACCGGGGTCAGCGTCAGCGGGAACGGCCGTGGCAGACGGGCGACGTCCTGGAAGTGCGGCAGTTCGGCGCGGATCATGGCTGCCTCGGCGGGGCTGACGAGCACCGGTGGAGGTGGTTTGGCGCCGGTGTCGAGCGCGTTCAGGTCACGGACCCGTCGGATCTCGTCGGCTACAAAATCGAGAATGGCCTTGCGGCGGTCGTCGGTCATGGCCCGCACGGACGCCCACTCGTCGGCGGCCATTCACGGGAGGGCGCGTGCCGTTCGACGGCTGGTACCTGAGCGACCTGGACGGCGTGCCCGAGGTCGACCCCGACCTCAAGCGCTACGCCGGCCTGCGGCTCGTGCAGGACGCCGAGCTGATCCTGCGCGCGCGCGAGGACCCGAACGCGTTTGTCGAGGCGTGCGGGCGCATCGAGGGCGGCGCGTGGGTCGGCGTGCAGGCCCCGGTGCATCGCATGTGGCAGGACTTCTTGACCGCGGCGAGCAAGTCGGCGCGGGCGTCGACGGCGTGCCTGCTGGCGCCCGTGGGCCATGCCAAGAGCACCCAGATCCACCGGTGGCGCGTGATCTGGGAGCTCGGCAAGAACCCGAACCTGCGCGTCGCCCTGATCGGCGAGACGCAGCTCCTCCCCGGCAAGATGCTCCGCGGCATCGTCGCCGACATCGAGGGCAACCCGTTCGTCCAGGCCGTCTTCCCGCACCTGCGTCGCTCTCGTCGGGCAGGCCAGGACAAGTGGAACGAGGAAGAGATCTACGTCGCGCGCGACGCGAACCTGCCCGACGCGTCGATCCGGGTCTACTCGGTCAACAGCCCGGTCCTGGGGTCGCGCTTCGACCTCATGGTCTTCGACGACGTGGTGTCGATCGAGAACACCCTGACCGGCTACATGCGCCGCAAGGTGTGGGACACGATCCGCGCGCAGTTCCTCTCGCGGCGGCCGCCGACCGAGCTCGGGCCCTCCCGCGTCTGGTTCTTGGGGCACGTCTGGTACGAGGACGACACGATCGCCGAGGCGTGCCGTCTGCCCGGGTCGTCGGTGCTGCGCCAGGGCGCACGGGTCCAGCGGCTCCCCGAGGAGGCCCTGAAGGCCGACGTCGCCGCCGCGAAGACCGAGAAGGCCAAGCCGCGCGGTCGCATCATCACCAGCTCCGACCCCGAGTGGGACGAGTCGCTCGGCTGGTCGCCGCTCGCGCCGATGCTCGTCGACAAGGCCGAGCTGGCGAAGAAGTACACCGAGCTCGGCTGGGGCAGCGGCCACATGCTCGACAACCGGTTCATCCGGAAGTCGGGCACGGGCTTCTCCGAGGAGCTCTTGCTGAACGCCCTGCGCGCCGGCGTGGGCCTGCCGTTCACGGGGGCGGAGTGCGCCGACCAGAACACGTGGAACCCCATCTCCACGCAGGCCGAGACCTTCACCGGCGTCGACCTCTCGACCGGCGAGGGCGACGACGAGACGGTCATCTTCACCGTGGCGGTGATGCCCGGGCGCGGCACCCGGCGCCTGCTCTGCATCGAGTCGGGGAAGTGGGAGGGGCCGGAGATCCGCGACAAGATCGTGGAGACCTACCGGCGCTACCAGTCGACGATCGCGGTGGAGTCGAACGCGTCGCAGCGGTTCATCCGCCAGTTCGTCCACGAGGCGCACGTCGTCAGCGTCACGGACCACGAGACGAGCGGGCAGGCGAAGCACCACCTGAAGTGGGGCATCCGCCAGATGGCGATGGAGCTCGCGGACCCGTGTCGCTGGCAGTTCCCGCGGCCGGCCGACGCGACGAGGCGCGCGGACCCACAGATCCGCAAGCTGCTCTACGACGCGATCCACTACTCGCCCGAGCGGCACGCGGGCGATCACCTCATGGCGTGGTGGATCTGCTGGTTGCAGATCGTGAAGGCGACGGGCGAGTGGTCGAAGTAGGCCGCGATGGACCTCCGAGGCGAGGCGGTGGGCTCTCGACGCCCAGCGGGACGCGGACATGGCGCTCTCGACGCCCCATGGCGAGCTGTATCAGCGCGGCTTCCGACGCCACCCGATGAGGTCGCTGACGACCGACGATGTGGCCGCCGCCGGCGAGGCGGGCGTGTCGCTGCGCAACATCGTCCTCCACCGCGACGCCGACGGCCGCCTGCTGTCGTTGCTCTCGACGCCCGGTCCGGTCCCGCGTGCTCTCGACGCCGCCGGCACGTGCTTTCCCTGCTCTCGACGCCGCCGGCCCGTCCTCGTCGCGCGCGCTCTTTCTCTCGACGCCCGGCGCGGGTGCCTCTCGACGCTGCTCCGCCGCCTGCTGGGGCTGTGCTTGGGCGGGCTCCTGACGCCTGCCGCGGGCTCTCGACGCCCGGGTCCTGACGCGGCCGCTGCTCCAGACGCCCGGCCAGGCACTCCAACGCGAGCTCGACGCCGAGAGCATCACGTCCACGCATCTCTCGACTCCCTGCCCGGGAAACCGCCTGTGACTCACGACGCGGCACGATGCCGCACGGCTCGACGCGTACCTGTTCGTGCTCAAGACGCCTGCGGTCCGCGACGACTCGCTCGACTCCGCCGCCCGCTGGTCTTGCTGCTGCTCTCGACCCCCGAGATCACAGGGCTCTCGACGCCCGCGGGCCTGACGCACGCTGCACCGATCGGCTCTCGATGCCGGCCTGTGCCCTGCCTAGGGCCCGAACTCTCGACGCCCGCGGCGGCAGTCGACTGCTCGACGCCGCGGACGATGTTGCCTCGCCCCCGTGGTTGCTCGACGCCGTAAGCGATGTTCGCCCCGCCTCACCCGACGCGGGTTGACCTCTCGGACCTTGTGCTTGACGCCCCCCTGCGTGCGCCCAGACTGGCTCTCGACGCCACCCACTCGTGGACGTCCTGCCCGACGCCGAGCCGGCCGGGCTCAGCTTGTGTGCGACGCCCAGGGCGGGGACAGCACCATGCTCTCGACGCCGGCTTGGCCGCTCGTCGATCGCGTCGGGGATCTGGGCGCGCTGCTCGGCGAGCCACAGGCCCCAGCCCTGCCAGTTGCTCGACTCCGGCGAGTGCAAAGTGGCCTGATGCGCGACTCCACAAGGACGAACACATCTCGACTCCGACGCGCTCGCCGGACTTCTCGACGCCGCTGTCCTCGTGACGCTCGACGCGGCGGCTGGCGAATGGCCCGACGCCCAGGACAGGCGGGCCCTCTGCTCGACGCGGGTCCAGGCCCGAGGACCTCGGCGAAGGCCGGGACCTCCTCGAACCGGACGACCTCGCCGCCCGTCATGTCGAACGCCAGCCGGTCCACCGCCTCGTCGCCGACGCTCGGCGCGGTGCCGAGGTACCGGGCGTCCTCCTGTTCGACGCCGTAGAGCGAGAGGGCGACCTGCTCGACGCCCCAGACGGCGAGCGGGGGCTTGCATCTGCTCTGGACGCTGGCGCTCGTAGGGGGAATGCTCGACGCCCGCCACCCGGCCTCATTCTGCGCGACGCCGCGAGTCAGCGTCCTCTGCTGCCTGACGCTCGGGATCTCGCCGCGGCTCACGACGCCGGACCCGATGCAGCCGCTATGACAGACGCCTGGCGCCGAAACACCATTCTCTCCCGACGCCCTGCCCCGGCTTGTTCAACTGTCGACGCCGCGCGGCCTGTTCGCCTTGTGCTGTCGACGCCGCGGTGAAGCCTTCAACCGTCTTCAGACCACGGTCGGCCTCGTGTTCTCGACACCGGCCCGGACATCCTCTCGACCCCGGCGATCCTCTCGACGCCCGCTCCGGGGCGCTGTTCGTGCTCCCGACGCTCCCTGCTCGACCCGGGCGCGGCATGTGCCCACGACGCCAAAGGCCCGGGCGATGGCCCGACCTCTATCGACACCCCTCGCGGGATTGCACTACCTCCCGACGCCCGTCCGGACTGGACCGGCACTACCTCCCGACGCCCCAAGCCCGCCGACACATCACGATCGACTCGCGCGACGCGCGGTCCTGCTCGACTCCAGGCCGCTGCATCAAAGCTGCTCGACGCCGGCGCCTACCCTCATGTGCTCGACACCTGGCTCCTCTCGACGCGGCCAGGCCGCCATCCGCTCGACACCCAGCCCGCGATCACGTTGTGCTCGACGCCGACGCGCGTTCGACGGGCGCTATCTGCGGCCCGACGCCGACCAGGCGACGCACTGTCGACGCCCGTCGCCTTCATGTTCTTGCGGCCAGGTTGTGAAAAGGCCCCGGTCGCGGCCACCGCCCGGGTGCGGTGATGCGGGTCGTCCACCCTGCCGACTACGCGCCGGCACCCGCCGGCGCGCACCGGTGAGACGGGCCCGGGGCCGCGGCTATTCAGGCGCCGCCGTGCGCTCGCCAGGCCGCCCGGTACACGGCCTCGTGCTCCCCGAGCTGCGCTGGGTCGACCTTCCACAGCCCCAGGAACCCGGCGATCGGCACGGTCGGCAGCCGCTCGACGTCGGCGAGCTCGACCACGTAGCAGCCGCGGATCTTCCACCCGTGGGCGTAGACGACGACCCGCCGCGTGATCTCGATCTCCGCCGGCTCGCCCTCGTAGAAGTCGAACCACCGGCACCCGACGACCAGCGCCGCCCCGACGAGCGCCCGGTGCGGCAGGTCCCGCTGGTCGGGGATCGCCGCCGGGTCGACGCCGCCCATGCGCGCCGCCGCTGCCCGCGACAGCTCGAAGTCGGCGCGCGCCTGCGGCCCCGACGAGTGCAAGAGCACCGGCCCGCGGTAGTTGACCTGCCGCGAGCGGTTCTCGTCGCGCTTGCCGAGCTCCAGGACGCTGTGCGCCCAGATCGGCTTGAAGGACCAGGCGAGCATTACGTGCGCTCCGCGCCGCGCAGCCGCTCGATCCGCGCGAGGATGTCCTGTTGCGTCGACGAGCCGAGCAGGCCGAGCGCCGCGCGGATCTCGTCCATCCTCGTCACCATCTCGCCGTGCAGGCGCTTCAGGTAGGCGAGATTGTCGGCAACCCGCCGGGCGTGCTCGACGACGCTGTAGCCGCTCTTGGTCCCCAGGATCTCGCGGATCTCGTCGCGGACGACGTCGGCGACCGCCAGCGCGGCCTCGTGCGCCGCGGCCTGCTGGGCGAAGTGGTCGCGCGCGGCCTTCGCCTCGGCGTGGAGGTCGAGCTCGGGGAGCTCGATCCGCTCCGCCCACAGGCTGATCTGGTCGCCTCGCACGAGCTCATGGGTGGCCTTCTCCGCGGCGTCCTCCAGCTCAGCGATCCGGGCCGCCTGCCGGTCGATATGCGCCCGGGCCCCGGCGGCGCACAGGTGCAGGACCACCCCGTCGCCCGGGGCCTGCCAGCGCTCCAGCATCTCGGTCGCGCTCTCGATCGTCCGGAGGGCGGCGTCCCGCTGCGCCCGCAGGGCCGTGAGCTCCCGACGATCCGCGGCAAGGCGGGCGATCACGGCCTCGCGGATCCCGTGGTGGCCGGCAGTGGAGTCCAGGTGGACCTCGGTGCGGATCGCCGCGAGCGCGCCGCGCAGGCTGGCGACCGTGGCCTGGAGGTTAGCGACCTGGTTCCGCAGCGCGACCACCTCATCGCCCAGCCGCGCGGTCTCGACGGCGGCCGGCGCCGCCTGGAGCTGCGCGGCGATCCGCTGGCGCGCGACCAGATCCTCGTCGGCGCAGGCGCGCCGGTTCTCGGCGGTGTCGAGCGTGCGGTAGGTCAGCGGAAAGCCGAGGTCGGCCGCCCACGAGCGCCAGAGCCGGTAGGCGACCAGCAACTCGTCGCGCTGGATCAGCACGGCCGCCAGGGCCTTCTCCGTCACCTCCTCCGCCGCGTGCGACTCGGCCGTGTGAACCTCGCGGGCGTCGGCGACCTCGTTCTCCAGCGCCGAGATCCGCTGCTCTGCCGCGCGCAGGGCGTCGGCGGCCATCTTGGGGAACAGCCCGGGAGCGATGAACCCGCGGTCCTGCTCACGGGCGCACCAGGGCCCCAGGTGCTCGGCGACCTGCTCGCGTAGGCGCATGAGGCTGTCGGCGCGCGCGGCGATCTGGCCGTCTTCGGCGTTGGTCGGCAGCCCGAGCCGATCGCACAGATCGATCCGGACGACCCGGACGGCCTCCTCCTCGCGCATGTGTTGGTCCAGCCGCACGGCCATCTCCTCCCACCGCGCGCGCATCGTCTCGGCGTCGGCGAGCGCCTGGCGGGTGCGCTCCACCCAGGCGTCCAGGCCCCCGCCGGTGAACCCGAGGTTTTGGAGAGCGACGTGCAGCACCTCGGCGAGCTGGCGCTGGCTCTCGGCGCGAAGTCGCCTCCCGGCGATCTCGGCGATCACCTCGCCCGCGACCGCGGCGTCCGACTTGCCCTCCATCGTCACCCCAGCCGCCGACGCGATGGAGCCCAGCGCCTCCCATGCGTCGGACAACCGCCCCCTCTCGCGCTCCATCTCCTCCACGCGCCCGGCCGAGATCAGCCGGTAGCGCTCGTCGCCGAGCGACGACCCGACCACGGGGGCGTCGACAATGCGGCTGTACAGCTCGCGCAGCCACTCCACAGGGGCGTCGCGCCGCGAGTCGAACGTGGGCTGGTCGTCGCTCGGGGCGAGGATCTCGGCGAGGTCGGCGCGGGCCCGGTCGTGAGCCTGCCGGGCGCGCTCGGCCGCGGCGCCCGGCGAGTAGCCGGCGGCGACGAGGCGGGAGAAGACGCGCGCATACACCTGCGCGCATAGCTCGGGGATGTTGAGGTTGGACATGCGCCCCATGGACGGGCGCGCCGTCGCGGCGATTCACCCGCCGGTGTGGTACAGGGCGCCGCATGTTCGAGCTCGTGCTCCACGCCGTCGCCGCTCTCCGCACCGCCTACCTCGCCGACCCGAAGGCCAGCGACGAGGCGCTGGTCGCCGCCGCGCTTGCGGCCATCGACGTGCGCGACATCTCGCAGACGGCCAAGGACAACGCGCGCAAGCCCGGGACGATGAAGCTCGTCCGGGCCGCGCTCTGGTGCCTGAAGAACGACAGCAAGAGCATCCGCCAGGGCTGGGCGGGCACCGGGCAGGCCAGCGCCGACCAGTTCGACCGGAAGTCGGCCGAGCGGATCGACGCCGTGCTCGCCGGCTTCGAGCTCAAGTAGCCGACGGCTCGGGCGGCCGATAGCCGCGCGGCCACTCGATCCGGTGCTTGATGATCAGCCGCTTCAACCGCTGACGGGTGATGCCGAGCAACTGCGCCGCCTCCACGATCGAGCCGGCGGCGTTGAGAGCCTCGATCGCTAGGGTCCGCTCGGCGGAGTCGAGGTTGAAGCTGTCGAGCACGATCCGCATGGGTCAGGCCGCCTTCCCCGCCGCGCGCAGCAGCGCCCGCTCCTCGGCGCCTCCAACCGCACGACGCCGGCTCGCAGCAGTGCTCCGGTACCGGCTGCGGCCCTGCGAGATCGGGGCGCGACGGTGGCAGATGGGGCAGCGGACGGTCTCGGTCGCCATGGCTCAGGCCTCCTCGGGCGGCTGGCGCTCGGTCCACAGGTCGGCGATCTGCGGCCCGACGACGGCGGATAGGGCCTCGGCGGCTCGCACGGCGGTCTCGCCCGGCCTCGCCGGGTACTTCTCCAAGGGCCTCCGCGAGCTCGCGTCGGAGGTCCGGAAGCTGTTGCGCGACGCCGACCGCGACGACGACCCCGCGAGCATCACCATCCTCACCCGCGGGCCCATGGTCCACGGGGCCGAGCACCAGGCAGACGGCGCCGTCGTCATCCTGAAGGGCGGCCCGACCGTGGCGCTGTTCTGCCAGTGGGCCGAGCGGCACAAGATCCTGACGCGCGGCAAGCCGATCGTCGTCGACGCCGAGGCTACGCCGCCGGAGGCGCCAGCCCCACCCGCAGCGCCGTGACCTCCGCCCGGTAGTAGGTCTGCTCCCACCGCGCCCGGCCCCACCCGTCGCCCTCGTCCCCGCCGAGGTAGTCGAACCGGACGCACCGCTGCTCCAGGCCCCCGCCGTAGTTGCAGGCGTAGGCGTGGGGCAGCGGCAGGTCGTGCAGCGCGGCGAGCTGGTACACCTGCTCGTCGGACAGGTACGTGATGGGCGCGAGCGTGTGCGGGGTGCCCCGGCCGTAGACCCGCTGGCGCAGCAGCCGGGCCCGCGACTCGTCGCCGCGCACGCCTGTCACGTACCGGTAGACCGGCATCTCGGCGAGCTCGCGCGGCAACTCCAGCGGCTCGGCCTGCTCGATGGCCCACCGCGCCCCATCCCACGGCACCGACATCACGGTCTCCCGGTACAGGGGCGCCAGCGCCGGCCACCGGGCGAGGAAGGCGTCGCGCGCCGCCGGCATGTCCGGGTTCTCCATCGGCCGCCAGCGCACGTGGTTGATGATGACCGGCGCCGCCAGGTGCGGCAGGGCCCGCGCGAGCGCCAGGAGAAGCACCTGCGAGTCCTTCCCCCAGGAACAGGCGACGACGAACGGGCCGCCGTCGGAGAACGCCCGCAGCGCCAAGTCGGCCCGCTCGATCGCCCGGGCCAGCGGGATCGTCCGCAGCCGGGCCATGGCGTGCCACGTGCCCCACCGGGCCATGGCTGCGCGCCAGTCGTCCGGGGTCGCCCGGTGCCCGCCCTGGATCACGCGCCCTCGCGCGCCTTCTTCGAGAGACGCTCGGTGCCCGAGGCCTGCTTGCGCGACAGCCGGTCGAACATCTTGCCAGCCTCGTCGTCCTTGGCCTTGCGCTTCGCCGCGCGCTTGAGCCGGCTCGGGCTCTCCTTCCGCGCGATCTTGTTGAAGGTCTTGCCCGCCTTGCTGCCCATGTCGTCCATGCTACCCCAGACGGCCCGCGGCTCGACGCATTCACCGCGCGCTGGCAGCGTGGCGTGCATGGCCGACGTTATCGACCTGCCGCCGCCGGACGAGCGCGGCCCATGGGGCGCCGCCGTCCTCGACTGTCGCGCCTGCGGGCACACCCAGGTCAGCACCGCGCCCATGGCCGCCTTCGCCAGCGGCCAGCCGTTCGAGTGCGGTGCCTGCCACGAGATGGCCGCCGACGTGCCGTGGGCCGCGCGCGACGTGACCTGTCCCTGCGGCCATGCCTTTCGGATCCGCCTGTGGGAGCCGGTCGACATCATGCCGGTGCGCTGGCCGTGCCCCGGTTGCGGCGCGGCCGTGGACCTCACCGCGCGATAAAAGCCGCGAATACCGCCGTCCCGGGGCTCGTCGACCGGGCATGGAGCAGAAGACGAAACAGGGGGTGCAGGCGGTGCGGGCGACGGCGCGCGAGTCGGTGACGCCGACGATCACGATCCGCTACGAGGACGGCGCGGTGCGCTCGAACGCGAGGGGGCTGGACGCCGCGAGCGACGACGAGATCGACGCGCTGCTCGCCGAGCTCGACGACCTGCGGCGCAAGCTCGCCCGGGGCTGGCGCTCGCCGCGGGTCGTCCACTAGACGTTCGCCCAGTCGTTGATCCGCCAACGGCGCGTTTGCCGCATCCGACACGCTGATCCGCTCGGTCGGCTCCGTCACGTCCAGCGACTCGTTGACGACCGAGATCACGCCGCCGTCCTCGGCGCAGAGGACCAGCATCGCACGGTCGTCATTGTCGAGCTCACTCTGGATCGGGTACGGCGAGCCGTCCGAGAGCCCGGTCAGGTCGATGCAGATCGAGGGGTCGGGCGCGACTTGCGTCGCCTCCCAGTCCGGATCGGCCGCGATGGGACCCGAGATGGTCCGCAAGAGGGTCTGAAGGCATGCGGGCACTGCGCACGCCTAGCACCGAAGGGGGTCCGGTGCCAAGCAAACGCCTCCCGTGGCCGTCCTCACATGGCGACTACGCTAGCACGCGCGGGCAGAGGATCGCCGAGAGGCTCGGCGCCACCGCGTCGATGCAGGCGGGCCACACGGGGTAGCGCAGCAGCACCCAGGGCTCGCCGCCGCTGTAGGCGAGCACCGGGAACGGCGCGAGCTCGACGGGCAGGCCGGCGGCCTCGAAGGCCCGCACGACGGTCGCGCGGAAGGTCGGCGCGATCGTCGTGCGGCGGGTTGGTCGCGGCGTGGGCGTTGCGGGCCGCCCTGATCGGCTGCTCGACCGCGGCGATCAGGGCCTCGCGCTCGATGACCTCCATCATGGCGCGACCTCGTGAACGTCGCAGGCCGGCCGCACGGGGGAGCAGCACATGTGCCCGCGGACCTCCGAGCCGTCCGGGCGATGGGCGACGAACTCGGCGCCCGCGCCGGGGAAGCACGGCGCGGCGTAATCGCCGATCACGATCCCGTGGTAGCCGCGATCGAGCAGCGCGCGCACGGCGGTGCGCGGGTGGGGCGAGCAGGCCACGAGGGCCAGCGCGAGGACGAGCATGGTGCGGGTCATGGCGAGGGAGACGGCGCAGGCCGGCCCCGCATTCTGCCCCGGCCGCGCTCGACCCACCGGACGCCACCCAGGGCCGCCGAGCCGGGGGTGTCCTGGCGAGCGACCAGCCCGCGGGGGCGAGGGCTCACGAACGCCGCGAGGACGAGGGCGGCGACGCCGACGGTGCGCCAGCGGCCGGCCTCCGTCCGGAGCTGCGCCTGCACGCGCCCGCGGACGACCCGGGCCCGGACGACGCGGGGGGAGAGCTCGCGCTCGGCGACGCCGCGGTCCGTGTGGACGTCGAGCCGGCGGAGCAGCCGGCGGATCCGGCCGTGGTCGCTGACCTCGTAGCCCGGCCAGCCGGGGGCGGCGCGCCAGCGCTCGTCGTCGACGCTCTCGATCGTGGTCTGCACGGCCGCAGGGTACCGTGAATCGCCGCTGAGGCCGCTACGTCCACCGGCGATGCAAGACGTGTTCGCCTGTTTCGCGGTGCTCTCGTTCGTCTTCTTTGGCCTGGTGCTGTTCGCCTGGACCGAGGGGGACACCGACTGGAAACGCCCCGTCGTCTGGTTCGTGGTCAGCGCCATGCTCACCGTCCTCTGGTACCTGCTCGCGCGCGGCCTGATCTGACCCGTGCGAGGCGACCAGATCAGCCTGTGGGCGGAGCGGATCGAGCTCCCCGAGCTCGACCTCCACGACGTCGCCACCCTGTTCGCGCTGTGGACCGCGGACGCCGATCTCGCGGTCTCGGACGCCTGTCCGCTGCCGTGGTTCTGGCTCGGCTGCACCGAGACGACGTGGCTGTGGAACGGGCTGGCGCGTGGGCCCCTGCTCGTCACCGCCCGGCGCCTCCAGCAGCGGTGGCCGAAGTCCAAGCGCGGCAGTCAGCCGACCCGGGCGACCGTGCCCGTCTACCTCGACTCGGGCGCCTACTCCGAGCTCGACCAGCGCGGCACGTGGTCCTGGACCCTCGCCGAGTTCGTGGCGTTTGTGCGCCTGGCCTGCGCGGTGCTCGGCACCGTGCGGCACGTCGGGATCCAGGACTGGATGTGCTCGCCACCGCGCCGATCGAGCTCGCCGACTTCCACGCCTGGAAGATGGCCGAGCACCCGACCGGCGCGTGCGGCTCGGCGGCGAGGCCAGCGGGCGGCGCGACGGGAAGTTCGGCGTCGAGCGGTGGGACGCCGCGGCGCACTGCGTCACCGGCACGGGCAACCGCGTCCCGAGCGGCTGGTCCGCCGTCGCCGATCCGCGGGTTCGGCCCGACGGCGAGACCCAGCCGCGCAACGGCTGCTACGGGGTGGAAGACGCCGACCAGCCGGCCCACGCTGTTCGAGGCCGCCACGACGTCTGGAGCGCACCCGCCAGCTTCGCCGATCCGCGCCTGCCGCCCCGTGAGCAGCGCAAGAACGGCGGTTTCGGCGTCAACGACTGGACCGCGCCGGCGCATGCGGTGCTTGCCGAGGGGTCGGTGCGCAACACGTGGGCGTCCGTCTCGGCGCCGCTGCGCGTGCGTCCTGGCGTCGTCGCGCGCGCGTGGGCCGGCCGGCGAGGCGACCGCGGCGGCCGCGTCGTCGACCCACGGCTGACCTGCTCGCAGTGGTCCGGCGCCTACGGGGTCTGCTCGCCCGACGAGCCCTCGCCGACCATCGTCGCCTACCACAAGCACGACCGCGCCCCCGCGAGCTACGCCGACCCGCGCCTCGACTACGCCCCGCGCAACGGCTCGTTCGGCGTCGTCGCAGACGACCAGCCGGCGCCCGCTGTTCGCGGCCATCACGAGGTCCGCCAGGCCCCCGGCGCCATCGCCGATCCTCGCGTGCCCTGGGATCACGCCGAGCACGGCGGCCGCCCGCACAACTACGGGGTGCAGCGCTGGGACGCGCCCGCGTCGACCATCAAGGGCAAGCAGGTCGTCCAGAACAGCCGCGCCGCGGTCGCGCACCCGGAGTATCCGACCCCGACGCACCGTGTCGTCCGCGAGGCCGACGGCGAGCTTGTGCTGGTCGGCCCGCCGATCGACCTCGCCGACGACCGCCCCTGCTACCTCGTGATCGAGGCCGAGGACGGCACCTGGCACCGGCCCATGACCGACTTGGAGCTCGCGGTGCTCCAGTCGCTCCCGGCGTACCACCGGGGCGAGATGCTCAGGCTCCGAGGCCCGAGCGGCAAGCGGCGCGAGCACATCGGCAACATGCTCCCGACCGCGGCGGCGCAGGCGATCGCGCGCGAGTGCCGGGCGACGCTCGACGCGGCCGCCGACGCGTTCCAGCTCGTCGGCGGCGGGACGATCTGGGTAGAGCCCGAGAGCGACCACGAGCATTCGCTGCCGGTCTGAATAGGCGCCCCGTGGGCCGCGTCCGGATGCCCGAGCCGGGCGACTTCCCGGCCGGGGCGTAGGATGGCCCCAGGAGGTCACGATGCGATTGCGCCCCGCCGATTGGATACTCCTCTCCTGCTCCCCGTCGAGCGCCGCCGCGACCCGCTACTGGGGCGCCGTCGGCGAGGACGAGCGCCGACAGCTCATGCGCATGTGCGCCCGCGAGTACAACCGCGTCAACACGCCCGTGCTCGACGAGGCGGACGACGAGCACGAGTACCTCTGCCGCTGCGCCTCCGAGCTCGGGGTCGCGGTCGTCGACGAGGACGGCTCGGTCGTCGTCGCCTACTACGGCCCCGGCGACGACCGCAACACCGCGATCGACTTCCGCGCCTACCAGCGGCAGCGCGACCAGCAGCTCGCCGAGCGCCGGCCGGTCTCGTCGCGCGTCACCGCCGACATCATGGCCGACGTGCCCCAGGCGGCCCGCAGCCCGCAGGAGTCCGGCCCATGCCCCTAGACCACCTCCGCCGCTTCACCTACGACGACGGCTCGCTGACGACCGAGCAGCGGCGCGCCCGGTACACGGCCGAGTTCGACGCGAGGATCGCCGGCCTCCAGCCCTATCCGCGGCGCCAGAAGACGGCGCACGAGATCGAGATGGACCAGCGGGCCGAGCTCGTCGCGCGCGCCGACGAGGCCCGTGACCTCTGCCCGCAGGTCTGGCCGCGCCGCTGAATCTTGCTGCGGGCTCCGCGTCCAAGAGCTCAT